>SDBT01001543.1_pt1 | contig 40790 bp, 31 predicted proteins | sample 2277101 | NCBI WGS metagenome assembly SDBT01 (sample SAMN10404973, study PRJNA504765) | marine sediment metagenome | isolation source: marine sediment core GS10_PC15, 103 cmbsf | place: Arctic Ocean: Southern Knipovich Ridge | collected 2010 | reverse complement strand
GCTGCTTTCTGATGGCCTTCCATTACAATATAATGGTGTGAAACAACTTTATCTACAAAGTTCTGCCCGTCTTTTACCTTAATTATACCTCCATTTAAACAATCGGAATCTTCGTATTGAATATAGCCGGTTAACTCGGCTTCTGATAGTGAAATTTTTTGCAGATATGGCTGGAATTTAGCTAAAGTGATTGGGCCAACAGGCATGGTTGCATCAATCATAGTAGCATTTTCATCAACCATTGCGAGGACTCTTTTACGCAAATTCCACTTATCCGAGAATACTTCGGGGACCAAACCAAAATAACCACAGTGTGCAGCAAGGATATGGTTGTCGGGCTCATCTACTTCAGGGAAATGAGGTATACGTTCGTGCGCCAAAGCTGCCTGCTTCATAATAAAGGGGTACAGGTTCGTCATGAAAAATGGCACCTGCAAAACTTTATCTGCAAGTATTTCGGTGAGCATAACCATTGTATCTGCCTCGCAACCCCATACCAGGTTCTCTTCCTGGTAAAGTAAATTCCAGGCCAGGCAGGGTGTTGTATCACAACTTCTCGATTCATTCAGGCAATTTAATCCCATGGCAAGTATGTTCTCCTCTTTGGAATATTCCTCTCTTAGCTCCATATATAATTTTATAGCACTTAGTAAAGGTTTCCCGGTGATACTTTTATGTTTGGATTTCCAATTATCGATAACATGTTGTGCTTTGTCATCTGGAATCTGACTTGCTTTTTTTGCCAGTTCTTTAAAACTACGTTGCTCGATCTCTATTCCATATTTTTCGAACATCTTTTGGGATGATTCTTTCTCGAGCCAGTAAAATCGTTTAAAAATATCAGACTGCTGACCTGTCGGCCCTGCAGGATCGTCCTGGTAGACCACGAATTTACTTTGGGTTAATAACCTTCGTACTAAAAGTGCCCTGCAAGCTAATTTAGTATCATCGAGGCTGGGTGGACAAATCGTTTGAATGCCATTTAATTTTAAATAGTGTACCACTTCCCAATCCCACATATTTACAGTACCAAATTGAGATGTAATAACCATTATTGGCAAGGAAATTGATTTTAAATCTTCAATTTTATGGTATGCTTCACCAAGCATTTGAGGGAAAATCACTGCATCTGCATCAGGTAAGGCTGCTCCAAGTGCATGGGGCTCTAAAAATTCTGCATCCTCTTTTAATAAATCTTTTAAAATACTTAAATGTTTATCAAAATTCTCGTCACGTCCCGGATCAAAATAAACTGGTATTAATGTGCATTTCATAAGTCTTACTGTTTTTAGTTAATGATTAATTCAATTAACATATTTACTGAAACTCTGATCAAAAATTCTATTATTCTTAGTTGCAATATTGTTCAATTCATCTTGTGTTATTTTTTGAGTTGCTCCCTTCTTTGTAGCAACCAATGCTCCAAGCTGATTTCCTGATTCACTTGCCTCTTTTAGAGATTTTCCTCGAAGCAACGCATCAACAAAACCTGCAGAGAAAGCGTCGCCTGCTCCAAGAGGATCGGTAAGCTTTACCTTAAATCCAGGATTGTAAACCACCTCCCCACTTGCAGATACAGCTAGAGAACCACATTCCTCCAAAGTGATTACACAGTATTGAAGTTGATAGGAATTTATTAGCTCCATGCAAATCTCTACCAGCCCATTTTTATCTAACTGAAGTAGATTATTTAACTCATTTGCTTCCTGTTTATTCAATTTTAATATATCTGCATTCTTGAGCGATGAAATTATATTCTCAGTTGAATAACAGTCTTTACGGAGATTTAAATCATAAAACCGGTATTTCCCCTTAAAGTGTTGTAAAAGTTTTTGAAGCGTCTGCTTTGAAACGGAATTACGTTGAGCTAATGTCCCGAAACAAATACAATCTATTTGCAAGATTAGCTTTTCCAGGTTTTCATAGAATGTTACAAAATCATATGCAACATCTTTAATTATTTCATAATCGGGATTTTTGAATTTATCAAAAATGACATTTACTGTCCCAGTTGGATATTCAGGAATTATTTGAATATATCGATCTGAAATTTGCAATTCAGAAATGGTTTTAAGTGCTTTTTCGCCAAGTGTGTCTTTCCCAATTGCACTTATCATTACACCTTCATTGTCAAGTGAATTAATCCGATAAGTGAAATTAAATGGTGCACCTCCCAAAATTGAAGCATCAGGTAAAAGATCCCAAAGGACCTCGCCAAATGCTGCTATTTTAAATTTCCTTACCGACTCCATTGATATTTCTTATACAAGTCCTGCATTTATTAATTTATCCCAGGCAACATCAAACTCGCTCAGACCCTGGTCGGTCTGCGGATGTTTAAACATGTCGAAGAAGATATTTTCAGGCAATGTAACAATATCAATCCCTGCTCTCATACAATCAACTACGTTAGCCCTGTTTTTAATACTGGCTGCTAGTATTTCACCCTTAAAACCATAGTTTTCCTTAATTGTAACCGAATCATTCATAAGTGCTACTACATCACCACCTATTTTATCGAGCCTGCTAATTACAATGCTCACAAAAGCCGGATTGGTTTTCATAGCCAGCAGGACCTGATCAGGTGCAAATACCATGGTTACATTTACCATGATATTTTTATCGCCAAGCATCCTGGAAGCTTTTAAACCCTCGGGAGTCATAGGAACTTTTATTACGATATTAGGTGCCAATCCGGCAATAATAACAGCTTCTTTTACAATATCCTCTGCTTTCACAGCCACAGCTTCCGCACTAACAGGTCCTTTTACAATTTTGCAAATCTCTTTTAGAACCTCTTGAAATTTCTTACCGGATGACAGTATCTTACTTGGATTGGTGGTAATACCATCTAAAAGTCCCGTATCATTTGCCCTTTTAATAGATTCTATGTCAGCTGTATCTAGAAATATTTTCATATTACTTGTTTTTATTTTCTATTAATAATATTAAATCATCAATTGTAATTTGTATGTCAGGGTCATCGCCTAATTCATTTACTATAATATCCGCCTCGGTAAAATTCTCATCGGCTGTATAACCGTTAGTTGTTATCAGGCAATTGAAATTAGAAGCTTTAGCGGCCATCAGGCCATTACGACTATCTTCAATGACCATGCAGTTTTTGGGATTAATATTCAACTTTTCAATACATAAATTATAAATCTCAGGATCCGGTTTTTTTCTTGTGACTATGTCCCCTGCCAAAATAGCCTGAAAATAGCTTCCACGTTGTTTACCCAGAAGAAGTTCAACGATCAAACGAACACTTTTTTCGTTGGAAGTTGAGCAAACTGCAAGTATAATGTTATTGGCAATGGCTTCATCAACCATCCGTTTGATTCCGGGCCGTAGTGGCAAAGCTCCAGATTCAATCAACTGCATAAAAAATTGTGTTTTTTGTTTGTGCAGACTAACTATTAGCTCTTCCCGATCATCAAACTGAGCAGGCCATCCGTTCTCATCAAAATAGAACTTCATCCGCTCTTTACCACCTGCCACTTTAAGCAGTTTTTTATATTCTTCAATACTCCATACTACATCAATTCCCTTGTCGGCAAATGCCATATTAAAAGCAATACGATGACCATCTCGTTCCGTATCAACCAGGACCCCATCACAATCAAAGATCAGTGCTTCCATTTTCTATTTCTCTTAATTATTAATTTGAAAAAAGTTCCATAATTTCTTTTAAGTAACTTAAGAATTCTGATGCTTTCGCTCCATCAACTGCACGATGGTCGCAGGCCAAGCCTAAAGTCATACTGTCAATAATCACAATGTCGTCATTTTTTGGTACTACCTTCTTTTCAACAGCACCTACACTCAAAATTGCACATTCCGGAGGATTTATTATCGGCAGGAACCTGTCGATTCCATACATTCCCAGATTACTTACTGTAAAAGTTCCGGGTTTGCTGGTGTTGATTAATCCCTGTCTGGCACTTTCTGCATTTTTCTGTGATTGTTTATTAATTTCAGTTAAATTTAACCTGTCGGCATCCGGAATAACAGGAACCAGTAACCCGGCAGGTGTCGATACTGCTACTCCAATGTTTATTTCCGGTTTGATCAATATCTTTTCATCATCAACCCACGAATTCATTTCAGGAAATTTTTTCAACGCCTCTGCCACCGATTTAATAATGATATCGTTTATGGAAATTTTGATTCCCAGTTTTGAATTCGTAGTTTTTCTCCAATTTAATATAGTTGAAACATCTACATCAGAGAAAAGATAGTAATGTGGGATGGTCAGTTTACTGAAACTTAGACGTTCTGCCGTACGTTTCCTGGCTTTATTAAAAAGAACAACCTGATCACCAGGGGCCGCCTTTAAAATAGTAGATTTAACCTGGCTGATGGATGAAATAACATCTTTTTTCATTATACGTCCACCATATCCACTCCCGTCTATTAAACCGAGAGAAGATCCAGTTTCTTCAGCAATTTTTTTTGCGACAGGAGTAACCTTCTTTTCTGATTTAGCAAGCTCAATATAAGCTTCAATGTCTTTTTTAATAATTCGGCCATTAGGTCCTGAGCCTTCTATTTCTGACAGCTCCAGATTACTTTCCCTGGCTAATCTTCTTGCTGAAGGGCTGGAAAATAGACCTTCAGGCCTGATCACCTCCTCACCAGCTGAAGAAACAACCTCTTTGATTCCAATCTGTTCTACAGGTGACAGTATTTTTTCTTTTTCATCCAAAATACTTTCATCTTTTTGGCCGATATAGGCAATTGGTTTTAAAACCGCTGCTTCATCACCTTTTTTAAATAGTAATTGCAGTACGACTCCTGATCCAGATGCTTCTACCTCAAAGCTCGCTTTATCAGACTCAACCGTTGCCAGAATATCGCCTTCCTCAACTACATCTCCTTCACGGACATGCCATTCGATTATCTTTGCAAAATCAATGTCCTGACCAACCTGAGGCATATTTATAATTATGGCCATAGATTTATTCGTTTAAGCTTTTTGATTACTACCAAACAACAGAATATTTTCTGTCACAGCTTGTTTTAAGGCATTATATTGAGCCTGTAGTACTGCTAACGGATTGTATTCCGTTGGATTGGATTGATGATAAGACAGAAATCCATCAATAAATGCATATTTCAGTTGGGTAGAAATATTGATTTTAGCACACCCCAAGGCGATACATTTTTTAAATACCTCTTCCGATAATCCGGTACCGCCATGCAGGGCAAGAGGAGTGTCGGATAACTGGCTGATTTCTTCCAGTCGTTCGTAGGCAATTTTAGGAACTCCCTTGTAAATACCATGAGCTGTTCCAATTGCAGGGGCAAAACAATCTACTTTTACTTTTTCAAGAAATATTTTGGCTTTCTTCGTATCAGCTAAATGGGCATCTTCCTGATCAATTGAAATATCATCTTCAATACCTCCAATCTCTCCAAGTTCCGCTTCAACACTAATCCCATGAGGCCTGGCCATTTCTACTACTCTCTGGCTAAGGGTAAGATTCTCCTCAAAAGGTTTCGAGGAAGCATCAATCATTACGGATGACCAACCTGCATCAATACAACTTTGTATAAAACTGAGGTCTTTGCAATGATCCAGATGGATTGCAACAGGTATTGTATTGTTTTGGGTAAGCTCCCTAATCCAACTTATTATCGGATTAAATCCCCAAAATCGAACTGTTTTTTCAGAAGTTTGAACAATAACCGGAGATTGTAACTCCTGAGCAGTTTCAACAACAACCTTCATTGAGTTATAATCCAATATATTAAAAGCACCGACAGCATAATTCCCTTCGCGCGCTTTCATTAACATTTTAGTCATAGTTACCAGTGACATATCTTTTCTTTTATATTATTACAAATTAAACAGTGTATAAAACTTCCTTTGCGGCTCTTACGATATCTTCCACCTGTGGAATTACTACTTCTTCAAGCTTCAGGTTGAAAGGACAAGGCGTATTTAATCCCCCCAATATTTTTACAGGAGAATCGAGATAATCGAATGCCTCTTCCTGGATGATAGATGAAATATCCGAACCAACACCACCTCTTCGTACAGCCTCCTGAACAATCAACACATGTTCTGTTTTCTTGACGGAATTGATAATGGTCAATTTATCCAGCGGCACCAGTGACCTTGGATCAACCACTTCAGCATTGATTCCCTCTTTTGACAAAATTTCGGTTGCTTCCATTACTTTTGGTATCATTCCCGACCAGGCAACTATAGTCAGGTCTGTTCCTTCTTTCTTGATATCGGCTTCTCCAAGTGAAATAATATAATCTTCTTCAGGAACTTCACCCTTATTCATGTATAATAACTTATGCTCGATAAAGATTACAGGGTCATCGCAACGGATGGCCGCTTTCAATAACCCTTTTGCGTCGTATGGTGTGGAAGGCATGACAACCTTTAATCCCGGTATATGATAAAAGATCGCTTCCAAACTTTGTGAGTGCTGAGCAGCCAATCCATTACCAACACCACCTTGGGTACGAACAACCAAAGGCACTCTGGCGGTATTTCCTGACATAAAACGAAACTTGGCGGCCTGATTTATTATTTGATCTAAAACCAGCATGGTGAAATCTACAAAAAGGATTTCAACAACCGGACGCATTCCTGTAAGGGCAGCTCCAACACCAGCACCCGTAAAGCCATTTTCTGAAATGGGAGTATCAAAAACCCTCTTGGCACCAAATTGTTCCAGCAGACCAACTGTAACTTTATAGGAGCCTCCGCGTTCTGCAATACCTTCACCCATTATAAAAACCTTATTGTCACGGGCCATCTCTTCAAAAAGGGCTTCATTTAAAGCTTCGCGATACATGATTTCGCGTTTTTCAACCAATACATTTGTATCCATCTAGTATTCCTCCACAAATTTTAAAAAACTTTCTTTCGACATTTCTGGACTTTTAATCGCAAAATCAATAGCCCCCTTAATTTCAGACATGGCCAGTTTTTCAATTTCCAGAATGTCATTTTCTGATAATCCGGCTAATTCAGTTAAATGCTTCTTTCCGATTACCAGCGCATCATGCAACTTATAATAATCTACCTTTTCTTTTGGAAGATACAGGCCGGGATCGTTAACATGATGACCGCTTTTTCTGAAGGTAACACATTCCATCAGGAACGGACCTTCACCTTTTTTGCATCGCTCAACAAATGATCTGGCTATCTTATGAACTTCAAGAACATCATTTCCATCAAGGCGTACGCTCTCTACACCGAAACCAATACCCCTTTTATATAATTCAGTTTCACCGGTAGAATCCTCAATGGGGGTAGAAACAGCATATTGATTGTTCTCAATTACAAATAACACAGGTAATTTCCAGGCAGAAGCCAGGTTAAGGCCTTCCAGGAATGAACCAATGCTTGAGCCACCGTCAGAACAAAAGCTGGAAACCATCTGTTTCTCTTCGCGAATCGAAATTCCAAGTGCGGCTCCAACGGCAATGGGAACTCCTGATCCTACTATACCATTGGCTCCCAAATTATTTTTAGTATAATCTGCAATATGCATTGATCCGCCCAATCCCTTGCAATATCCATTTTCTCTACCAAGCACTTCGGCAAACATGATTTTTAGATCAGCTCCCCATGCCAGACAATGTCCATGGCCCCGGTGTGTACTAGTAATATAGTCTTTCCCGTCCATGGCAGCACAAACACCGGTTGCGATAGCCTCCTCACCCAGATAGGGATGGAAATATCCCCGGATATGCCCATCCCTGTATAGCTTGATTGCCTGCTCTTCAAAGTTTCTTATTTTATACATCGTGGTATAAAGAGAAACTAAGAAATCTTTCGTGTATTTCTTCACTTCCTTCGTTTTTATATTTCGTGCACAATCACTTATTAAGGAATAGCCTGTACCGAGAATTTGTATTTATCGCCCCGGTATATCGATTCTTCCGCCTCTAAAATCAATTCTCCTTCGCAAAAAGTAACACCTTCCACTTTTAAACCAACCATCTCATTTCTTATTCCAAGTTTTTCTTTTGAATATTCATTCAGGATTATCGCACTTAAGTCCTGTTCTATCCTTATTATATGCCTGTAATACCTTTCACTATAAATCTTGTATAACGAACCCTCGAGATCATACTCCCATATTTCAGGACAACATCTTAGCGAGATATACCGGGTTTCATGCATCATCGGCTTATCATTGGCCAAACGCAGCCGCCTTAACCTGAAAATCGGACCCGGAATAGAATAGACCTCCCCGGAGACATTTACTGACCAATCTTTATCAAAAACTTTCGAATCAATTACAACGGTAGAAGGATTTAGCCCCTGTTCAATCATATTTCTGGTAAAGCTCAAAATTTTTGCAGCGGATCTTTCAATTATAAAATCCTTAACAAAAGTTCCTCGCCCTCTGATTTTGACTGCCAAGCCTGCATTTTCTATTTCCTGAAGTACTTTTCGTGCAGTTGTATTGCTGACATTATATTCTTTAATAATTTCATTTTCTGATGGAATCTTTGAGCCTGGTACTAATTCATTATTTTCAATACGAGCAACTATTGAATTAACAATACTCAGGTATTTTGGTATTCCAGGCTCTTGCATTTATAAATAATCTAAGATCACTTATAGCGTTAACGCTATAACTTGAACAAAAATACGAATTATTTTAATTTTTCAAAGGGAATTATCCATTCATGCAAACTAAGATCTTGTAAAAGACAAATTTAAATTTCAGGTTTCCAGCCTGGCTGATATTCACGAGACCAATATTTCAATGCATCAGTATCATTCTTAATATGACCATTAGTGGGATCAAGTTGCAAGGTATTTCCCGTACGAAGAGCTATATTTCCTAATTGAACGAGTAAGGTACTCTGATGACCGCCCAGAATATCTGAATTTAGTTTGGTTCCGTATTTAATAGCATCAAAGAAGTTCTGAATATGTAGGATATCACCACCCGGGGAGGGATTCCTGCGATCACTTGAGTTGGCATCAACTGCTGTGATATTTTTAATATCCTTTACCAGATTGTTGGCCCGATCAAATATCTTGTAGCTATTTTCAGCTATTGTCAAAGTGCCGTTATCTCCATAAAAAATTACCCCTACGGCCTTTTCTTCAGTAGGGTAGCCATTACAGCTTCGCCCTTCCCAAACCATACTTGTGTTATTACTGAATTCCATGGTAATTACCTGTGTATCTGGCGTTTCCTGATCATCGTTATAGTGATAACGTCCGCCTGAAGAGCTAACACGAAAGGGATAATCAACTTCTAATCCCCATCGTGCCAAATCTACGAAGTGGGTACCGTTGTTTAATGACTCTCCAGTACCCCAATGCCAAAACCAATGCCAGTTATAATGAATAAGATTGTCTTTATATGGCATACGGGGAGCAGGACCTTGCCAGAGTTCATAATCAAGCCAGGAAGGTACAGCAATTTCCTTCCCTCGCCCAATAGATGGCCGGGCATCTGCATACCATGATTTTGCAAAATAGACTCTGCCGATCACTCCGGCATGCAGTTCCCCGATTGCATCAACTATATTTGGGAATGAACGACGCTGATTCCCCATTTGGATAACATTTTTATACCTGTTTGCCGCAGCTACTAATAATTCTCCCTCATTCGGATTATGGCTGCATGGCTTTTCGAGGTACACATGTTTGCTTGCTTTTGACGCCAGTATAGCGGCAGGCGCATGCCAGTGATCAGGCGCTGCTATAACCAAGGCATCCAGCTGATTATCTTCAAGAGCCTTTCTAAAATCAGGTGCTGAATTCGGTCTGTTATTCTGCAATTTTTCAACTTCATCTATACAGGTAGCTGCGGCACGAGTGTCGACATCACAAACATAAATGATTTCACAATCCGGCAGTTTTGTGAAATTTCTTGACAGTTGGAGTCCACGCGAGTTTACTCCCATCATTGCTACCGTAATGCGTTCATTTGCCCCAATTATTCTAGCGTAGCTTTTTGAACTTAAGCCTGGTAAAATACCACCAATAGAAAGGGAGACAGCTCCGCTCACTGCCTTTTTGACAAAATCTCTACGATTATTTTTCATACTGATTTTTTTATTTATAAACGCATTTCTTTAACTTTTTTCTCCGCTCTCCCAATGATCATTTCCAAATCTATAGAAACACCCCCTTTAAGTTTACTTTCTTCAGCAGCGGCCATAAATGCAAATTCCTCCAATGTTTCTTCAGGGCTTACAGGAACTATACCGGTATTAAAGAATTCAATGATCTTTTGCCATAATGGATCATATCCACCGGATTTATTTAGCAATTCGATTCCCGTTTCACCGAATACTGTTGCACCCATATCCCTTGTGCCTGAACGCGTTCCTCTATAAGAACCGATACGGTCATCCTGCCAGGTTCCAACCACCATATCCGTATCATCACGATGGATGCGGACCACGCTTTTACAACCTGTGCCCATGAGTGCATATAGAATTTCTATACCATGAATGCCATAATAGACAAGATCCGGATGGTTCGGTTCAATATAACAGTCACCATAGGAATCAGCTCCTATTACTTTTCCTATCTTTCCCTCAGCTATTTCTTTAGCACCTGTTATATACCTTAACGATGAGGCTGAAAAAACCGGTACATTGTACTTTTTTGCAGCATCAAAAATCACCATGGCATCTTCCAAAGATGCAGCAAGGGGTTTATCAATAAACATCATCTTGCCAGATTTTAATACCGGCAATGCTTCTGCCAGATGCCTGCGGCCGTCAACGGATTCTAAAAGGACCACATCTACTTTATCCAATAGTTCTTCTATGGAATTTACTATTTCCACACCTTGATTTTTTACTTGTTCCGTAAAGCCGGCTAGCCTGCCTATACTTGCCTCCATGTCAGCACTACCTTTTGTTGGATATGCCGCAACAACCCTATATCCATCCCAATCAGCACCCTCCTTAGGGTTATTCAAAGCATTGGTTACAGCTATAACGTGTGAAGTGTCAAGACCAATCATTCCAACTCTTTTCCCTGGTATGGCACTACTATTCCTAAATGCTGAAGTGACATTTTTTGTCAGCCCCAGACCTGCACCAGCTAATAGTGAAGTCTGTATAAACTTCCTGCGACTCGAATTCTGTTTCATCATTTTGAATTTATTGTTAATTATGAACACATACCATCATTCCTCAATTAAAATATCATTGATCTGTTTACTGACCCATTCGTGATCTTCAGCAGAAGTAACTTTCCTCTCCAAAAATCCAATCTTATAAGTGACCCCTGTTTTGGTTTCCAGGGCTTTCGTCCCTTTGTCTCTGCTAAAACCAAAAACAATCATTCCATCGGGTGACCTATTGCCCTCTTTGGTATCTCCCATGTACGCAAAAATATCATTCAAAGTATCTTTAGGGTGCTGCGCAACATAGAATATCCGGTCTGTTTCATTATCTCCAAAATATACCCATTGCCAATTGCCCACAATGTTTTCTCCGTGATTCAGGGACGGGGTCTCGTTGCGGGGGCCACCCAGATCAGTACCCCAGTATTTTCGTGAGGGGTCGAAACTCCCTGCTATAGCACCTTCATACAAGAACCAATAAGTGCGGTCAGGATCTGCTTTCTCAATAGTCAGGCTTGCATGGTTGTCAAAAAAAGTCCAGGCCCATTGCCATTTATCACTTTTACTTTTTGTACGAATGGTATTTTCACCTGCTTTCTCGCTGATGCACTGATCAAATCCAGGATGGCCTGCTCCACCATCTTCGTAACGATAGACCATATTGGGAATTCCTCTGTAGCCGCCCGAAGCACCGGAAGGAACAACAGCATGCGGATCTCCATTATAATTGATCCAATCTATACCGTCTGAATCTATCACCCTTGATAAGCCACCACCTGCTTTATCAAAAAAATAAGTGGCTGATTTGGTCTCTATTTTAAAATGAGACCGGTTCTCATAGCTCTCATCTTCAATTGAAATGTTATTGCAGGAAAACATTAACATACCTGGGAATACAATGATTATTAAAATCAGTTTTCTCATCATTATATTTAGTTTAAGGAATTGGTTCCTTTGTTAAGCCATATATCCAGACGCGGGATGCCTTTCATGAAAGGTTTCTGTATGATATCCGGACGGCCATCTCCATTAAGATCACCTAATTTAGATTCATGATTACCTATATCATTAGCTGCAGATAACACGTCAGTGGAAAATGATCCATTTCCGTCACCGAAAAGGATCCAGGTTTTCGATCCTGGATTACTTTCCCCGGCCCATTCGGCCATTTCTGCACAGAATATATCAAGATTCCCATCCTGGTCAATATCAAGCACCTGAATTGTATGTCCATGTATTACCTCTTCAATCAACGTGGTCTTCATCCAACTTCCCTCTTTCCAATGATATAAATTTAAAGCACCCACACCATCTGCTGAACTGAGCACAACTTCCAACCTGCCACCTTTAATAATGTCACCAACAGCAGAACTGGATTCTCCATAATCATCTATCTTTTTTGCTTCATATTTTTTATCTCCCCTGTGTTCAAACCAATATCCCCCGCCGATTATATCTTCTTTACCATCCTGGTCAATATCGCCATTGGCCAATCCTTCATAATTCATCTGACCATCCCATCCCCAGATCTCCACAAATTTCCAGTTGCTTTTATGCTTAGGGTCACCGGGAAGATCAGCGATAAATAACTTCCCGGAACGTTTGTTCCAAAATACAAGTTCGGTTTTCCCGTCGCCGTCAAAATCACCAAAGATCTGATTATGGTAGCCCTTTTCACCAGTGTCTCTGATGGTATACTTTTTCCAGGGCTTTTGTGGTTCATAGTCCGGATAAGGGTTTTCCCACCACCATATTTCATTGCTTTGCCAGGCACCCCCAAACAAAATATCCTGATCACCATCCTCATCCAGATCATAAAAGCTTCCTCCAATACAAGGACTTTTACTATTGTCCAGCAAATAACGTTCCCAGGTGTTTCCTATTTGTTTGTACCAGACCACACTGGTATCTCCCCAGCCTCCAACAATTATTTCATCCTTTCCGTCTTTATCGATATCGAGTAAAAGTAAGGCAGACTGTTCTCCAACTTCAGGAGCTGCAAAATCTCCATGATCACTTGAATAATGCTCCCACTCCAACCGTTCAACTGCTGCCGTGGATGCTTTTAATCCATCATTTCGCCAGAGATGCAGATACTGATATTTATCCCAGGCTATACTGACAATATCCAACGCACCATCGCCATTAAAATCTGCCACCTGTGCTCCCAGATGGCTTTCTTTTCCATGATCTACCAGATTTACTTCAAAATTCCCTTTCCCATCATTTTTCCAAATTTGAAGCTTGGGATCCGGCCCTTTATGTTCAGCTGTAATGATATCATTATAACCATCTCCATCCATATCAGCTACATCCAGATTGTTTAATGAATACTGGGTCACAATAGTGTACCTTTTCCAGTTACCCTGAGTAACATCAGAAGGTTGCTCATACCAGTACAGAGAAGCATCCGGTTCAGGGCCAGGAGATCTTTCCTCAGTTACCACAACATCTGCTTTCCCATCGCCGTTGATGTCTGCTACCTCAATCCGGTCGGCATCATACTTTGTGTTGCCAAAAGAAAATTTCCCCCAATTACCTTTATTATTTCCCGGGTTTTTCCACCAAAAAATTTCCATTCCATCACCTTCTTTCTCTCCTTCCCGTCGTCCTGCAACTATGTCCAGTAGCCCGTCACCATCCATATCACCTACTCCAAAACCTTCATCGGAAGCTTCATGGGCTGATCGGATTACTTGCCATTTTTCTTCATGCGGGTTATTTTCAGGGATTTCAAAATAATAAATACCGTTGCCGGTAGCTAACAAAATTTCCTGTTTTCCTCCTGAAATAATTTGGGCTTTTCGGTATCCCTGCCCATTTACATGTGAAGTGGGAGGAATTTCACCAATTTTAATCCCCTTCCAGGATTCTCCCTCTTTATCCTGTGCCTCAAACCAGAACACATTGGGAAGTGCGGTGGCAATGATATCACCATACTCATCCTCATCCACATCTACCAACAGCATACCGTCTACATTCATCCCAAGGTCCACCCTGCTCCATCTTTCTGTCATGTCCGCACCAGGGTTTCGGTAAAAATACCTTCCTGCTACAATGTCTTTGTAGCCATCTCCTGTTACATCCATCATATCCAGGCCAAAATATTTCATCCAACCGGGCTCATCCCAGTCTCCCCATTTACCTCTTTGATTATCCACCTGAATATAATGCCAACGATCCATCGGGATAGCTGAATGTTTAGTCTGTTCTTTTTTATCAGGATTACATGCAATAGAAACAGTTGTTAAGAACAACAATATCAATGCATTATTTCTTAAAGAGACCTCTTTAATTTTCATAATTTCTCAGATTAGTGATTCCATCAATGGATTATTCGCGCAGTTTATTTATATATACATAATAAGCCCCAAATTCCTCTCCTGAGGAATCGATAAACCAGGTTTGCAAAAAAGTTTCACCTTTTTCCACCTCAAATGTAAAAGTAACTGACTGGGCATCCGCATCAACCGGCTTTGTATCGGTCTTATCTCCTAGCTTAACCCTTGCCTGCCTTATATCAAGAGCTTTACCTTCCTCGATATCACCAAGAAAAGGGTCAAAAGGAGTAAAGGCAGGCACGCTGGCCCTTATTCCGGCTTCAGCTTCTTTGGGCCACCGTCTCAATGAGATACTGTAACTTCCGGGTTCTTCAAAGTCTATACTGTACTTACCATTCCCAGTGTCACCAGCACGGAGATGAGGCCAGTTAAATACTCTTTTTCCCCAATACCAATCATAAGCAGTTAGTTTATATTCCTCATTATTTAGTCCAATAAAATAGAGAGCCGGATCATTTATGGATGTTTCGGACGCTTCCCACCAGCTATTGTAATGGTCGCTTAATTTGCCAACCACTTCAGGATATTTATAAGCAACATTTTGTTCTTGAAGCAGATCATCTTCGATATTATATAATTCATTCCCCTTAACAAGTCTCCATTTATTCCACATCACAGCACTGTTATTTTTGTCTTCCTTCCACTGAGCAACCAATATTCTTTCTTCCAGTTGTTTCAGTTCTTCTCCCTTTAAAATGCTTTTAAGACTCTGTCCATTGAAATTAATCTCCCCGGCCAATTTCAAATTACACAGGACAATTAAAGTAGGAAGTAAATCCTGGCACTCGGTTAAAAAATCAATATCACCGGGATCCATCAAATCACCATCGGGCCAACTGATAAACAGCGGAACCCTATGACCCCCTTCATATACAGATGCTTTTTTACCACGCATACCTGCATTAAATGCCTGTTTGTGTAGGGCTGACCCATTGTCTGTTAGAAATATAAAAATTGTATTTCTCCATAAATCTTCTCCTTTCAACATCTCTATAAATGCACCTACATTTTTATCGACTGCATCAATCATGGCAAAAAAGGTAATGGTTTCCCTGTCCAAACCGGTCTCTAAATAATCCACTCTGTTTTCTTCAGGAACCAACAATGGAATATGGGGTGCATTTAAAGGTAAATAAAGGAAAAATGGTTTCTTTTCCTTTATTGATTTCTTAACAAAAGTCTCGCCTAGCTGGAACCAGAGATCCGTGGCATAACCTTCATATTTTTCCAATATGCCGTTATGATAATAATAATCATCCATCATGTCACTGTTCCAATAGTTTGGATGTGACCAATGTCCACCACGCAAAAAATAAACCGCATCCTGAAAACCTCTTTCGTGCGGTCTATAACCCGGAAAATTCCCGCCTAGATGCCATTTACCGTATAATGCTGTATTATATCCATTCCGGGAAAATATATCGCCCATTGTTTTATACTTCTTGTTTAGCAGATGGTGCTGGCCATGAGCACTGAAAGCTCCATTGTGCATGGCATCAAACCCGGTAAGCAATTGACTTCTCGTAGGTGTACAAATCGGTGCTACATGAAAATCCGTGAACCTGATACTTTCATCATGGAGGTCGTCAAGATTAGGCGTTTTTAGTACCGGATTACCAAATTTAGAAAAATCACCATACCCCTGATCATCAGTCATTACAAGTATAACATTTGGCCTCTCATCTTTATCTGCATTTTTACAAGCAAATAGAGTCAGGACAAATAGAGTAAAATATAAATATTTAAAGAAGTACTTCATGAGAAATGGTTTATCAAATATGCAAAGGCCTCTAATCTTTGGCTTTATTTTCGTACAGCCAGATTTTTGGATTATACCATCCTATTGAAATAATGTCCATGTCTCCATCACCATCCATATCAATAGCCTGTGATCCATCATGGTGGTCTATCTCAGTGTTCAGTCCATTATCAACAATATGCGGGCGCCAGTTAATACCACCCATATTTTCAAAAATTATAAGCCGGTTGGTAGGTTTAGCCCGGTGTTCTCCCAGAACTACATCAATCTTTCCATCGCCATTCATATCAGCAGCATCCATACTAAAACCACCTCCAACATCCCTGGCCATAATCCTTCTCAGCCAGGGTGCTGTCGGATCTTCCTGAGCGCTGAATAAAAGTATATCCGTCCCAAACTCCAGTCCCACAACAGCATCAAGATGGCCATCTCCAGTAAAATCATACACAGCATTTCTGTCGGCAAGTCCCGTTGTCTCCTCTCCTATTACATGGACATTCCAGGAGTCTGCTGAATTACCGGGATTCTGAAGCCAGCTTGTTCCTAGATACAGGTCAAGGTAACCATCATCATTGATATCGACCATACTCAAGTCTTCATCCTGTGAAAAGTCGGATATTCTTCTCCATTCCCAGTTTGCTTTCACAGGATCTTTTGGGATCGTGAACATTTGCACTCCATTATCGGCCTTATGCCATGAAAGAGCAACTTCAATGGGGCCTCTGGATGAAAACCTGCCCACTGTTACTCCCTGAAGAAAATCACCTTCTGCCGAGGGGATATTATTAAGAATTTCGAAATTGCCCTTACCATCATTTTTTGCCCACACGAATTCGGCACTGGCATTTGCACCTTCTCCTTTTGTTCCCAGAACATCCATGAACCCGTCAGCATCAAAATCATAAACAATCGCCATATTATTCAAAGGAGTCCCAATGGTATTTCGCTTCCAGCTTTCACCCGTATTACCCGGATTCCTATACCACCAACCGCCAGAAATAATATCTTTTTGATCATCTCCATCCATATCAGCTGCAGTAATATATACTGCCCTGTATGGCAAGGATTCTTCAATTAATTTTCTTTCCCACTTGTTCAAGGAGAGGATCTCTTCTGATTTTAGAGTTCCATTGTTCAGCCAGACATCCAATCTGGGAGTATCCCAGGTATAAGGTTTTGTTAAAATATCCAGATCGCCGTCGCCATCCAGGTCGGCAATGCGAGATTCATGATTGCCAATCCCCGTGGATACAACTGACAAGGTAAAGTCACCAGTGCCATCCCCGAAAAATATTCTGCAGGCAGCAGCCTCCTTATGGCCTGGTGTATGCATTTCTGCATTAAAGATGTCCAACAGCCCATCCCCATTGATGTCTGTCAGTTGCAAACTATGTCCATGAACGACTACTGAATCCAAAAGCTCATGGGCAATCCAGGATTCGGATTTAAGAGGGTCCCCGACGGCTTCATACCATTTGATTGGACCAATTTTATCACCGGGGACAAATACCACTTCAGGGGTTCCTCCCTCTTTTAATTGTCCAGATGCAGAACGGGTAAAACGTTGATCTTTGTCAATGGAAATCATTTCGAATGTACCATCAGTCTGGAACTTGAACCAACCACCACCACCGACGATATCCAAGATCCCATCACCGTCAATATCGGTCTTAGCAAGTCCTTCATGTTGTCCCTGGTCTTCTTCCCATGAAAATATTTTTGTGTAAGGCCATGAAGCAATGATTTTATGATCCTCGGGTATCTCAGCCATGCAAAGCGCATTGTCTCTTTGATTCCAGAAAACAAACTCCGTTTTTTTGTCACCATCAAAGTCACCGAATATCTGATCATGGTGTTTATTACCACCAGTATTTTTTATCGTTCTGCGTTGCCATGGTTGGTCAGGAGCATATTCAGGATACGGATTTTCCCACCACCATATTTCATTGGAGGAGGCATCACCACCAAATGCTATGTCAAAATCTCCATCACCATCTATATCATGGAATGCACCTCCAGCCTCTACTGCTAAAAATTCAGGTTCTATTGTATACTTTTCCCAGCCGTCCACCAAACGACGAAACCATAATAGAGCAGGTCCGACTTTCCTTGACCCGACAATAATGTCATTGATCCCATCTTTATCAACATCCAGTATCAAACTGGCTGTTTGTTGAGTAGATGGCCCAGGAGCCGGAATGTCTCCATTTTTACTGGACAAATGTTCCCAATTTATTGATAATTGTAAGTCCGTATTTTCCACCCTGTTCGGTGTACCAGTACATGCAAACAAGAAACTGGCCAGCAGAAATAAAGACCATTTAGATAATGCCAAAAGACGATTTTTGAATTTCATGATTTTAATAATTGATTTCGATTAATAATGCAAGTCTCTGATCCTGCCTTCTGGCGAAAGAACAATTGAAATCCTCATCTGGCAAGGTCCTTTCTTATCTCTCTTTCGGCGAAAGCGGTGTCGATTTCAGCTTTCAAGTAGTCCTCAATCATCGCTAGAACTTCTTCGCCGAATTCGGCGGATATATGGCTGCGGATTTCCATTCCCCTGTACCAGCCCATTTTCCCGGTACTATAGTCCACTATGGAATCCAGGCGTACGCTACCGGGAACCAGGGCGGCCCATATCGAGCCTTCATATTTCGCCCCATGATCGATTACACCACAGGCCATGATTTCACCGAACGGAATGACAGTGGCTATGCCACCAGCATTGAACCGGGCGGCTTCGTCCTGGAGGATTTCGCCCTGGATCGATGACCAGTGCCCGGAATAGGTGACGATCACCTGAAAGCCGAGGTTGGCCAGGCCGTCGAAAGTTTCATTCAGAAAGCGGTGGAAATACCCTTCCGTGTACATCATGTCGGCCGCCTGGCGGTTGGCCCGGCGGTAATCTTCTTCGCTCTGGTCGGGTCGGCGGTCACCTTGGACGCCGGCCAGGTGATTGACCGGCAGCACTACGCCGCCGAATTTGTCGGCCAGGCGCAGGCAGATAAGGTGGGCTTTGTCTGCGTCCAAGCCCCAGGGCAGGTGTTCGCCGTGGCGCTCGATCACTCCCACCGGCAGCCAAGCCAGCGGCCGTTCTTCGATCAAACGAAAGAGCGTGTTGCCGTAAATTTCCTCCCACCGGCGTTCAACTTTGGGGGCAACTGCTGATTCTTCCAGCAGTGCGGTCTTTTGCACCGGAATATCGCCGGATGAACACGCAGCGAGCGTGACCAATACAAAAACAACAACCCTCAACCAGCGAGCTTTACTCATCGGAGTTTGCTTTTTCGAGTAGTCTAAGCAGGCCGACCGGCTGGGCGCTGTTTGTGACCGCTATAGCAATCGTGTTTAAGCAGCAGACCTTTTATATATTCTTTCGATTCGTTATACCTTTCATCAATTGTTTTTAAAGTTCCCAATTTGTGACCTTTTACAACAACCGGTGAGCATATTTCAGCAGATAACAAGCCTTTATAATTATTTTCTTTTAATCCCTGAATAAAGACTTCCCACTGCATCGGATCTTTTGGTGAGCCAGGTGCCACTTCCTCCCAGCTGTAAGGTGCGCCTGCAATGGTTTTATTACTCGTCAATGAGATTGTATGTGAATAGACCATATAATCTTTCATCTCTCGTAAGGTTTTTCTAATAAAATCCGGATCCTGTGATTCCAATAATGGTAAATCGAGACCAACTTTAAGGTTTGGATTATTTACTTCCATCAGCATTTCGAGTGTCTCTTCATTGTTGCCCAATATCTCAGGATGTGTTTGAACCGCCAACGTGATGCCGGAGTCTTGTGCATATTTTGAAACTTCGGTAAATCCATCCTTCACATCATGCCAGGCTTCGAGCCAGTCTTCTCCACGGGAAACCCGCATGGAACGTGATTCAAATGCCGGAAACCCATAACCTGTATTTGCAAGAGGATTCTGAAAATATCCATAAAATGCCGAAAGAATCCGAACAATTGGTGAACCTAATTCCCTGGCCATTTCAATACATTCTTTAACGTATAGAATCTCCTTTTCCTGCGGATACAGTAACGCATGGTTACCTTTCATAAAATTGGTACAACATACCACAGCTCCCATCTCAAGATCAAGTTCTTTGTATAAATCCACGAGCTTTTTGCGTCTTTCAGAACTTAAATCCATTGGGAATCCTAAAGGGCGATGTGCATAAATGCAGGCAGCATCATATCCAAATTTTGCTGCTCTTTTTACCGCCTCTTCAAGAACGAGTTTTTCTCCTGGCAGAGTGAAATATCCACCATAGCCGATAACATCTAAACTTAATTTCATTAAGCACTTTTTTTGGTTAATTAATATCAACAAATAACTGATAGGTTTTCTCTGGAATGTGATACATAAGTCCTGTTGAAAACCATTTTATTGCAACTGAAAATATCTGAAACTATTGTTGTTGCTGGTTCACCCACATTTTTACTACATGTTCAGCAAAGTTTGCTCCAACTACATCCATGTCTCCATCTCCGTCAAAATCATACAGGCGCATGCTGTGGGAACCGTTGGTACTGATTACCTGTTTTTCCCAGGTGTCTTTACCCTCATTATAAAATATTGCCACCTCATCCGGATCAACACCCTGTTGCATCTCTGCAATAATGATGTCCATCTTCCCGTCCAGATTAAAATCAGCTGCACCTATTGAATGTACAACTGTTTCGGTCGAATCAGCCACGATGTGTTCTTTCCATACCGATGAAGGATCATTCGGTGCTTCAAACCAGGAAATATGATAATAGTTACCCGCCAGTTCAGATGGAGAATGCAGAATATCCGGTAACCCATCCTTATTCATATCGATAACATCAATAGCGGCATTAACCCAGGTCCAGGTATCCGTGAACTTGTGTTCTATCCAGTCTGACATGTCTCCAGTGTTTTCAAACCAATATCCATTGGTCACGATATCCATTTGTTGATCCTGATTAATGTCTGCCATTTTCAGTCCCTCACCATCAAGGATTTCTTTTTGATATTTTGTCCAGGTTCCTGTAGGTTTCTGATTATAAAAATAAAGCGTATGGCCACCACTATTACCAAATGCACCCTGATTTCTGACGATTAGGTCCATTAAACCATCGTTATCAAAGTCATATACTTCTACATCATGACCTATAATAGAATCGATAATATGTAAATTCCAATCTGGTCCGGAGAACCATACAATGGCTTTATCGACAACTGCCACCACATCAGGAATTTTATTATTGTCAAGGTCGCAAACTTCAGCATCTGTTGATATCTTTAAAGAATCGTTGATGGTTTGCTTATTCCAGTCGGGAGCCAAATAAGCAACCATTCCACCACTCATCCACCCCCCGACTAAAATATCTATTTTGCCATCTTCGTTTATGTCACCGGTAGTTTTCATCCAAAGATTCTCGGGTGCATGATCGTCAATAATCTTTTCAGTAAAACCAGGTTTCACATCGTTGCAACTCATAAGAAAGCACATAGCTGTAATCACTAAAATGGCATAAAACGTCTTCATAATATTTCTGTATTAATTAATATCCGGTTAATTTGGACTTCGCAGTGCATCTCTGAAAGGTACTCTTCTAATGTAGATATTTTTGACAATATTTAACATTAATACAGTTCCATATGACGATCTAAATTCACAGAGCCGAAGCTTATTTAGAATCATTACGAGTAAATAAGGATCAATGCAAAAGTCTGTTACGCTGATATTTAACTAATCGATAAAAAGGCAGAAATACAGGAGGGACAATATACTCCCGTCAATAAGAGCTTTCCTTTATAGCATTCGGTTATTTTTTTAATTTATTTTCTAAATAGTACACTGATCCACTGGTCCATTCTTTTGATACGATGTCCATGTCACCATCCCCATCAACATCACCTACTAAGCCGTCATGTGCTACAAATCCATCTAAGATAACATGCTTTTTCCATTTTTCAGATGTTGGGTTATTACCCTTGCCTGCAAGGTTTTCGTAAATAAATGTTTTTTTGTCCTTAGCCAGGGGCCCGTTACCTGCCATAATATCAGGGTCCCCATCGTTGTCGTAATCAAATACATATAAGCTATGGAAGTCATCAAGGGCAGTGCGGTCCGAGAGCCAATGCAGTGTAAAATTGCCTTTTCTGTCATTCTCTAGCCAGCCCAGGCCTGCTTTTTTATCTCGTAAATCACATTCACCCTGAACGATGTCAAGGTCACCATCTTTGTCCATATCTATTACATGGGTTTTGGTACCCATTCCCCATGGTCCCTCTTGTCCTATGAGATTGTGCCAGTGTGTTTTCCACTTTATTCCTTTACTGTCAACATTTTCAAACCAGGCAGCTGAAGCTGCAATGTCTATGTCCCCGTCACCGTCAAGGTCGCCTGCCGGTTGCGGACTTGTCCCGGCATGAATGTGATAAGCTGGTCCGCCGATTTCATGTTTTGTCCAAAGTTGTTTTGGATCAGAACCAACTTCATACCAGCATAAACCTTCCCCTTGTGCTACACCACTATTGGTAATGATATCCTGAATTCCGTCTTTATTAACATCAAATATTACCAAATCATGGCACCAAGGGTCGCATGTGCCAATTTTATATTTATCCCAGCCAATTCCTTTTGGCCAGTTTTCTCCGAGCTTATTAATGAACAAATATTCGCTGGAGATGATATCAATCCGCCCATCACCGTCCACGTCTAACGAGGCAGCACCTCCATAAAAATCATCATCGCTACCTATTACGTGTTTTATCCATTGGTCAGGTTTGATATATTCATACCAGAACAGACTAGGATTCTCATGCACATTCCCAGTAGTAAAATCAAGATCTCCATCATTATCAATATCTGACAAAGTAGTTTGTTGGGCTGAAGTAATCCAATAGGCGTCTTCTTCAATATAGTGAAATTTGAACTCAGGGAGCTGAGCGATTAACTGTGTCAAAGAGAACAATGCAATTACCACAATTACTAAAAGGTTTTTCATAGTTTATAAATTTAACTAGCTCTTGTTGATGAATTACTGTTGGATACGGGGCTCCTCTACAATATTTTTAATCTTGTCTGATATAACCTGATACGCTGTGTCCGGACAAAATCCTATTGTGAAATTCTGTGGTACTACTATTAGATTCTCATTAGCATTTCCAGTCCGTCCAAAACCAAATACAGTCATGTCACCCAAGGGACGATAATAATCTGGAACTAGATCATCCTCGTGATGGATAAAAAAGAATGACCGTCTTGTTTTTGTATCACCAAAATAGCACCACTCCCAATTTTCCGATGGCATGCTTTTGATATCTGTTTCTTCTGTGGGCTTACCCAAATAATGCCTTTTTCCTATATCGGGTCTGAAAAAGTAATTCGAAGTTGTATCAAATAGCCCGTTTGGCGCACCCTCATATGAGAAATAGTAATTACTATCTGCTTTTATCACGGTCATGGTTGCATGGTCAGGATAGAAGGTCCATGTGCATTCATAATTATTCTTTTCACAAGATATTTTCAGTTTCTTTTGCTCTTTAAGTATGATTTTTGTTTCCGTACCAGATTCTTCCGGACGCCATCCGGGTATATTGGTATTTGGTATTCCACGCCACATCCCTGATGATTTGGGAGCTTTACTATGGTTGATCCAGTCTTTACCCTCTGAATCAATTATTCCACTAAAACCTCCTCCCGATTTCCTGAAGTAATATGTCGCATTTGATGTCTCTATCCTTAGATTATCATCCAGGTCACCATAAAATGCATTTTCATCTGTCAGTTTGACATATGGCTTATGGCATCCCACTACCATTATCATCAATGAAATAATAATGGATAATATTATTGAAGTTTTTTTCATATGTAGATTTATAACAATCGTTCTTCAGATATATCAATCTCTTCTTTTGGGTTTCTAAAGAAAATAGTGAACAATATAGCTACCACCAAGGCGATCATCGCTGGAACAATCATCACATTTTTCCAGTGATGTCCGATCACCTGCGAAGTTTCATCTGTAATTTGGTATGTTTGAAGTATAAAGCCGTTGAGATATGATCCAATAAGCCAGCCCACACCATATGTAAGAAGAGTAAAAAATCCCTGCACACTTGCTCTTAACTCCGGAGGTGCTTTTTTATCCATATAAATCTGAGCGGTCACGTAGAAAAAGTCGTAACAAACACCATGTAGCAGAATACCAATGTAAAGGAGAGCAACCAGAGATTCGTTGTTGCCTAGCATAAAAAGCAAATAACGCACCATCCAGGCTATCATTCCTACTAATAGTAATTTCTTAATGCCTAATCTTATGAAAAGGAAAGGAATCATTAACATAAATATTACTTCCGACATTTGTGCGAGGGTCATTTTACCAGCAACATTCACAACACCTAATTCATTTAAATACATATTAGTAAATGGATGATACATGGCAAAAGGTAAAGTAATGAGCAAAGCGCTGATACTTAGTATTGCGAAGGATCTGTTTTTCATTAGTTTCAGGGCATCCAGACCAAGTATATCCTTAACTGTGATTTTTTTGCCCGTCCCTTTAGGCGGTGTATGCGGTAATGTAAAACTGTATACACCTAAAATAATTGAAAACAATGCCGCCAGCCACATTGGTTGAGGACCCATTTCTATTTTTAGTAAACTGATGCATATTCCGGCAGCAATCCATCCTATTGTACCAAACACGCGAATGCCTGGATATTGTTTTCCTGGGTCGGAACAATGACGCAGACCTATGGTTGTTGTAAGTGCTATTGTTGGCATATAGCATAGAGCGTATGCCAGTAATACCCAGAAGAAAAGCACTGGAGATTTTATTGTTGAAGCGAGATAGATTAATAATCCACCCATAATATGTAAAATCCCATTAAGCTTTTCTGCAGAAAAATATTTGTCGGCAATTAAACTCACAAAAAACGCAGAAATAACAGCAGCCCAGGCAATTGTGCTGTATGCACTGCCAATGGCAGTTCCCTGAAACCCTATTTTTGTCAGATATGTTCCCATAGTCACATACCATACTCCCCATATGAAGTACTCAAAAAACATCATTAAGGATAGTCTGATGTGCGTTGTGCTTTTCATAAGCTTATTTGGTTTGAAAGTTGGTTTGATTAATTAATAGCCAACACCGTCGTTGCGCCATATATAAAGATATTGCCAGTCTGCATAACCAATATTAACTATGTCTAAATCTCCATCGCCATCCAGATTAAAAAGGCGTGCACCAAGATGGCTTTCTATACCGATGTGGATCAAATGTTGAGAAAAGGTTCCAGAACCGTCATTCTCAAAAATCTGCAATTTCCTAGGTGTCATCATTTTCCCTGTGTAATGCTGACCCACGACAATATCAGTATCACCATCATTGTCTATATCAGCCACATCCATACTATTGGAAAGATCCTGTACTAAAACCGTATGTTTTTTCCAATTTGTATCACGCGGATTTGCTGGTGCTTCAAACCAATAGACACCATCCTCGGTACCATTTGCGGTTGAAATCACTATGTCTGTGCGGTCATCTTTATTTAAGTCCGCCATATAAAAACGGTCTGCCCATTTAGCTACAGTACTGACATGGTGATATTTCCAGTCATTGCCTCCATCTCCTGGATTATCATACCAACCAACAGCATTGGGAACTGCATCACTGTTTATTGAGCCACAAACGTCTATATCTCCATCATTATCAATGTCGCCGGCACCAATACCTTCTTCAGAATTGGGTGACTCAGTAATTCTAGAACGTGGCCAGTTGCCTTTCTCAGGATTAGTGGGAATTTCAAAATAGTAAACACCGCGTGACGATAAAAGAATTTCAGCTTTTCCACCTGGTATGATCTGGGCTGAAGTATATCCCTGGGCAGAAGTGTTATGAGGGCCACTCGGCATTTCCCCTATCTTGGCACGAACTGTCCAGGAATTCCCTTGTTTATTGTCAGCTTCATACCAATATACACCAGGCAAATCCTCGACAATAATATCGCCATACTCATCATCATCCACATCAATAATTAACATTGCATCGATACTTGGTTTCCCTGGTAATACCGTACGATTCCATCTGCCGGTCATATCCCCACCTGGATTCTTGTAAAAATATCTTCCGGCTACAATGTCACTATTACCATCCCCGGTGATATCTCCTGCTGCAACACCAAAATTTCTGGGTTGCTCTCTTTTATTGTCTATGAGAATGAGGTGAAAATTATCCAGAGGTATTGGCGGATTGGTCAGGTTCTCCCACAAATCTACTGTGGGCGGACCTTTACTACCATGATTGGCTCCAAAAATATCGATGTCACCATCAGCATCAAAATCAGCAAATTGATTCCAGTGAGAACCATCCATGGAGAGTATCTTTTTTGTCCATGAGGTCCCATTCCCGTTGTTAAAATAAATTCGAACCTCGTCCGGGTCATCGCTCTGTTCCATTTCCGCAGTGAAAACATCCAACTGTCCGTCACAATCAAAATCATAAACACCAAGCGAATGTGTAACACACTGGACATTGGCATCGATAATGTGCTCTACCCAGTTACTTTTTGTTGGGTCTTCAGGGGACTCATACCAGGCGGTCTTATATGTCTGAGCTGCCTTTTCAGTTGGTGTCAGTACGATATCATTATGTCCATCATTGTTAATATCAGCCACAAAGGGAAATGTACTTGTATAATCCCAGGCGGTTGTAAAAACTGTTTCGGTCCATCCGGACGGATTGATATTACCATTGTTCCTGAACCATTTTTTGTCAACAACAATGTCCATTTTACCATCTGAATCTACATCGCCGATATTAAAATGTTCACCGGTACCAACCTCCTTCTTCCTAAACCTTTTCCAATCAGCGGCCTTGAAAGGATTTGTTCCCTGCTTCCAGATAAAAATGTCGCGACCAACACCTCCGGAATACAATTCAGAAGCCCTGGTTATGATATCGAGTTTACCATCGTTGTCAAAATCATGTAGGTAAGTAGCATCTGTTTTGGGGCCACCCAGATTGTGAAGTTTCCAGCTACCCTGACCTTTCCCGGGATTCTCCAGACAATAAACAACGTGGGTATAATAACCTCCAATAATGATGTCAATGTCGCCATCATTGTCAATGTCACCACTTACCGAACCTTCAAATCCAATTTGTGGCGAGCCATTGTATGCAATATGTTTTATCCATTCTGTTGTATTCATCCCAGCAGGATTCTCATACCAAATCACTGTACCTTCACCCCCGATCATAAAATCAACATGCCCGTCTCCATCATAGTCGCCATTACCTTTTGACCAAATACTTTCTAACGGTCCCTTTTCAATTACTTTGTGTTCAAAGGTTCCGGGAGATTGAGCCATTAATGTAAACCAATTTCCTAAGATTGTTAAAATAATAATACACAATGCTTTTCTTTTCATTTTACCAGAATATAAATTAAAACTTAAAAATCTAAATTGAATTTTTTAAACCGGGTTTTACCCGGTATATGAACAAAGGCTATTCAATTTCAGCCAGATTGGTTTAACTCTGCGGCTCATATATTCAACATGCCTATGCTCTTTGGGGGATAATCCCCGCCTATCCCTGTTTATTGAGCTAACGGAAGGTACCTCTCCCATACACTCTCGTGCCGGTTCTCATATTTTCCTCCTTTCTCTGTCTTTATGCCGCTTCGATGAACCTGTCAAGCTCCTCCCAAGCGTCTTTGTAAAAATGGTGTTCATACATTTTCAATTCAACTTGATGTCCGCTCCTGGTTATCTTTGCGGGCACTGCAATAAACCAATCGATAAAGCTCCGGTGTTCCTGCCTTTTGTACTTCTCTTTCTTCTGACGCATCATCACCGATATGTTGTATGCAAATACGCTTAATTGCCATAATATGTCATTTGCCCAGAAGTCATCGGTCAGCGTATTTCCTGCCATCGTATGCCCTTTTACCTGTTCAATCCATGTCTCGCTGGTAGAACGCTGCTTGTACAACTCATGTAACTCAATGGCATCTATGTCATAGCTGCTGATATAGCATACGTACTGATAAACCGGAACTGTTTTTTCCTCCCCCAGATAGGATACTTCAACATATTCTTTTACTGTACGCATGGCTTTCAGAACCCTTGAACGTTTCCAGGATTTTGCCCGGTAGCTGAACTCGCATATGGCAACATCTTTAGCATCTTCAACATCTGTCCAATCTTGGGCTTTCAACAGATCTTCCAGGTTCTTGAGTTTCACTTTCACCAGATAGTTCCAGGAATAAGATTCCAGTAAGTCAAACAGATTCCCTGAAAAGAACCCGCTGTCTGCTCTGAAGAACACTTTCCTGATATTCCGAGGCAGGCTGGATTGTACTTCCTTTAAGAACTCAACAACACCATTGGCTGTGTACGCTGATCCCGTCCTGAACCATGTATGGTACAGCAGTTTCATCTCGCTCACGAAAACCAGTAACGGGTGATAGCTTTTGGCTCCCCTTTTTGTCGTGTTATACCCCTTTTCGGCACCTTCCTGGTTGCCACAAACAGACTTAACGGTGGAATCGGCATCAAGTGTGATACTTTCCAGTCCGCTTTCACGCAACCACCGGGCGTTTTTTGACAGCAATAATACTTGCAGCTTGCGTGCACCGCTTTGCCCCAGGTTCTTCAATGTGGCTGATATGGCGTTCTCGTTTATTGCCTTATCCAATCTCAGCAATACTTTGACCAAACCATCCCCGCTAAAGACAGCGATCCTGTAGATCCGGTTTATCCCGCTGATCGAGGCTAGGGTGATGGCCATCAATACCTGATTGATACCAAACTTGGTGGCATTGTGGCACTCAGTGGGAAAGGAGGTGCTGATGGATTTCACTATGTGCTGGCGGTTCATGTATTTTGCTACGGTATTGAGACCGGAATACTTTGTGATGTTACTGCCTGTAAATGAGGACTTAACAACTTTTGATTGGTTTTTTAACTTTTCCTTTGTATTTTTCATCTGTAAAGTGATGTTTTTTTGTTGATATTTTTAGTTTTAACACCTTGAATATAAGCAAAATACATCACTTTTCCTATTTTTTAATTTACTTTTTTAAGTAAAATATTATCATTAGTGTCATGTCAGGACGATATTGTCGGATATAGATTTTTCAGCTTCACCCTTGCATCATCGGTTCTAAATTGCCAATTGATTTAAGCTTTCTTATTATTCCACTTTGTTGCCAGGCCTTTTACCTTCCACGGATTGATTTCATTTTTTTAATACGTGACGAACAGTTTCATGTGAAATGCTGTCAGCATATTTCAATTCGACCATTTTATCCGCAAGCAACCGTAAGGACCAACGAGCATATCCCTCAGGAGCTTCGCTGCAGCTAAGTGCAACCAAATGAGCCTCAAAGTCACCGTCCGTTTTAATGGGCCCTTTATCAGGCTAAGGCTTACGATCCATACACTGATCAATGCCTTCCTCAATAAAACGTTGCTTTACTCGTTCCATGGTCTTTGAATTAATCTGTAAAACCTGGGCAATCTGTTCATTTGTTAATTTCTGACCAGATGTACCTTCATCAGAATTAATCAATATGCATGCATTGCGATATTGCTGGGAGCTGTGTACCCCTTTGCCTAATACAGCTTTAGACTGCTCATGTTCTTTCCTGGTAAGGGTAAACTTGTATCGTAACATCGTTTTTGATGGCAATACACTAATAATAACAGACATAATCAAGTTGACATGACACTAGTGTGTGAACGGATTCGTATTATTAATCCAAATTTCAATCATGGGTTTAATATTGCCCCCATGGTTGCCGCCTATGATATCAATGTCTCCATCTAGGTCAATATCAAAAAACTGATTCATATGAGAGCCGCCTACAGCGATTACACTTTTCTTCCATATGTTGCCTTTGACATCCTGATTGTAATAAATCCTTACTTCATCCGGGTCCTCACCTGAATTCATCTCTGCTGTAAAAACATCTAAGGCACCATCGCAATCAAAATCATAAATACCTAGTGCATGCGTAACACATTCTATGTTATTTTCAATAATATGTTCGACCCAATTGTCTGTCGCCCTTTCCTTTGGTGCCTCATACCACGCTGTCTTAGCATATTCTCCTGCCCAAACCGTAGGAGTAAGAACAATATCATTTCGACCATCCCTGTTAATATCATTTACTATCGGAAATGTACATAACCATGTGTAAGCATCAGTAAATGAATATTCTTCCCATGTCCCAACATCAATATTATCGTTATTGCGTAACCACTTGTTAGCAAAAATAATATCTGGCTCACCATCCATATTGATGTCACCAATATTAAAAAATTCACCATCACCAATGTACTTACTATATTTGATCCATGAGTCAGTGGTGTTTTGCTTCCATATCCACACATGCTGTCCAACTTCTCCGGAATATTTCTGTGACGCTCTTGTCACAATATCCAACTTGCCATCACTATCAAAATCATAGAGGTAAGTTGTACCCGATTTTGGAGTCCCCAACTCATGTAATTCCCACTGGGTTGAATCTCCCCCCTGGTTTTCCAGCCATAATAATTTGTGCTGCCAATAACTGCCCATCACAAGGTCCAGATCACCATCGCCATCAAGATCACCCGTGGCACCACCTTCAAAACCATAGGCATGACCACCTTGATAAACAATGTGTTTAATCCATGCACCACTGCTAGTACCGGGGTTCTGGTACCATATGATAAAATCACTGGTCCGACCAATATGTCCACCTATCAGGAGATCAATATGTCCATCAGCGTTGAAGTCCCCGCTATTCTTAATCCAAATGTTTTCAGGTGGTGTCTGATCGATTATTCTGTGAGAAAATGTTCCGGGTGACTGGGCACTTCCGGAATACCCATTAAAAAGAATTATAAAAACTAATATAAATCTCTCTGCTAAGTACATTTTATTTCTGGTGTGAGATTAGTTAAAGAATTATTTTTATGCTACCTGGATTCTTAATAAGTCCGGGATATTGTTTTTCTGGTTCAGAACAATGATGCATACTTATTGTTTTATTTTAAATTAAAAACCCACCTCAGAACGTGGCTTTTTACATCCTGTTAATTTTAACTTCTCAGTGCATCCCTGATATTAAAATGTGATCTGTACTGTTATCAAGAGTATGCAAAGTTAATTTGACCAAACTATATTAATAATACAGTTCCGTGTGGTGATCTAAATTCACACAGCATAAGCTTATTTATAACTATTATTCATTAGTGTTGCGTTAAAGGCCGATCAGTTTCAGTTGATTAAATATCATTGGCTTGCGTTGTCTACTTTACATTAACAGGACCTTTACATTACGCATATCTGCGGATTAAGTGCACAGATAATACCTGGATCTGTCCCGATAAACCGTATATCATGATCTAATAGATCCGTAACCGTATCCCGTGAAGCAGATCCTTGCGCCACTCGAAGGCTATAGAGTTGTTAGAATCAGCCTTTGGAACACAAAATTGTAGTTGTAAAATTAGGTTGTTAAAACCCCATCTGATACATTTGTGTTGAATAGGTTTCAAAGAAAAGCATCTATAAGCAGTATCCTAAATATATCCTTGTGTTAAATACCTTCTATTCCAGACATAAAGAAATATTGCTAAAGCTGTCCAGTATATTTCTTGTATTATTAGTTTTTATTATTATCGAAATTATAGTCAGACTGATTTTCCCTGTCAGTCCATCGGACAATATGATCGACCTCGGTCCGATTAATTTGTTTTCAAAACAAACCATTCAGGGAGAAACTTGGTATAAAATTTCAAATAAAAATGCTTATAGTGATCGGAATATCTTTTTCAAAAAAGAGAAAGAAAAGGATCAGGTTCGTATTATATGCTTAGGGGGGTCAGCCAGTGCCAGTTGGCCGCATCCACCAACTGAGATTTATAACAGCTATCTTGAAAAATCCCTACAAAAGATTTATCCATCAAAAAAGATAGAAATAATCAATTGTAGTGCACATGGTTTTGCCAGCTACCGTGTCAGACAGGTCTTTGAGACCATTATTCCCTTACAACCCGATGCCGTTATTATTTGGTGTGGGAATAATGAATTTTTGGAACGACGTAACTATAAAACATCTGACCTGAAGGATTTCCTGATTAAGGTTCGAAACTATTCTCGATCCATTGAACTTCTGAGTGAATTATTCACAAAAAACAAATTTACCGACACACCGGATGTAGCAGAAACATTCTGGAAGAAAGTGAATGAAGAGGCCCTTGAACTCAGAAGCGATCCTGAGCAACTTGAAAAGGTAAAGGAACATTACCGCAAGTCCATGGAGAATATTGTAATGAGAGCAAAACAGAGCAATATCAGATTAATGCTAATGACAGTTCCCGTAAACCTGCGGGATTGGGAACCGAATGTATCCTACCTGGGATTGACTTCTAGTGATTCGTTAAACTGGGTTGATGAATTTAAAGAAGGAAAGAGACATTTTCTTAGTTCCAATTATTCAGAAGCTATTGCCTCATTCGGCAGGGCAAAAGAAATTGCACCTCATCATGCCGAGACCTGTTTTTGGCTGGCCAGGGCATACGAAAACATGATTGACACTACCTCAGCGCTTCAATATTATATAAAAGCAAAAGACCTTGATTATAATCCATTCCGTGTTATAAGCGATTTTAACAACACATTACGAAGCATCGCAAAAAACAATCCACAGGTTGTTTTATTGGATATGGAGCAACTGATAAGGCCATATGCTCACAACGGTATTCCGGGCTTTGATTTGTTTCTTGATTATGTACATCCAACAAAAAAAGGCAATATGGTGATTGCTCATGAAGCTGCAAATAAAATTATCAATAGCAATGTAATTTCTTTTCCTCCTGTACGCCAAAGCATAAGTCTTAGTGAAATTGAGGAAATCAATAAATCAGAATATAAAGAAGAAAATGACGATTATCTTCAGTTTACACGCTTTTCATTATGCTGTATGACACATCAATACTATTCTGCACTTTATTTTGGAAAGATCTTAAAGAGTAATATTCCTCCGGAATTATCCGACGCTAAAAATTCTGCCAAAATTAATTTGATTAATGATGCCATAAAAACCTTTCAGCAGTATGTTGAATTTGAACAAGAAAGTCTCACAGGGAAGCCTTCTGCGGAAGAGGAGAAAAATGTGATGAAGGAAATAAATTTGTTTTACCGAAAACATTTTCCATACGAGGCTTTTTAATGCAAAGGGTATTCGCATCAGTTTATTCAGCGGGATAGCTTCTCTTAGCCTTTACTGTCCTGTAATATTCTATCATATTGGTAAGTATTTCAACGGATTTCCTTCCTCCCCCCTGATATAAGGAGGACACACTATTGGTGTAATAGAGGCTGTCACTTGTTGATGCCATTTTCGAGAGAGAACCCAGATCATAAAGTACAGCATCATATTGCCTGATACTAAAAAATGAATCAGCCCTAATAAGCAATATGGCAAATGAATCAGTGGTATTAGTCAGGGATTGGTTCATGGCTTGTATTTCATTCCAAACTTGTTCTTCTTTGAGCACAGACAGACCCTGGCTTGAAAACATCTTATTCTCAGGTTGCATCCTCCTTGCCCGGTCAAAGTTCTCCACCGCCAAACCGTACTGAAGCAGATTGTGATAACCAATACCATGCAGATAATAGAGCTCCGGATCCTGAGGAAATCTCTTTAGCAATACATCAACAGCACAAATGGATTCAGCAAAAAAACCAAGCATAAATAATTTTTTTACAAGATTCTTTGAATACTCAATATCACTTCCCGGTTGTGAAATGTAACGCATACAGGCTATTCCTGCTACATACTTCTCTGTACTTTGAGAGTTCAGTAATAATTCAATATGCTTCCTGGTTTTTATTTCAGAATTACAGGACTGCAGAAGCATAACAACCAGAATGGTGATTAAATATTTCATCTCCTTCAATTGATTTTCGAAATTACTTCCTTTCTTAAAAAAGGTTCCAGATAATCAGCTACAAGGGCATGTCCGAACTCATTCCAATGGTTATCTCCTCTAATTAAAAACATCTTCATCGTAATAACAGGATTTTGAGCATTAATAAACAGGGGAAACAGGTTAATAAAATCAATATCATTGGCTTTTGCGAATGATTCCCATTTTTCTACATAATAATCATGATCATTGCCTGTTAAAATCTGATATTGCCAGGGATGAACCGAGATAGTAAGATCCACATTTTGTGCATCACACAACTCCTTCAGCTTTAAGATATGACCTTGTCCTAGTGCTATTCCATGATCAGCCAATTCTCTGAAACTATCATTATAGTACCATTCTCCAACACCATGAAATTGTGGATTTGACAATAAAACTTTGTCATTATATCCCTTAAAAAAGGAAGCATATAAGTCAATTACATTTGCAGGAGTGCCAGACATACCCTGTTCATTAAAAAAATTTGCTTTTTCAAGAAATTGTCTGGATTGACGGGTACTAATAACGGATTTTGTAAGGTAATAAATCGATGAATGCTTACTCAGAAATAGCTTACTGTTATACCAGGCCTCATGCATCCAGGAGTTTTTCTTTGGTTCAAAATGATCATATACCAGTTCGTTCTGCAAATCTGAAATATCGATAAATACCATAATATGATCTACTTTCAATCCCTTCTCAAATAAGAACTTTGCCTTCAGGTATTCGATTTTCGGGCTATAGCTGATACATGAAGCATTCAGCACCTCCATTTCTTCCTGTAGTCGTTCTGAGAGAATACCACTAAAAGTTTTACTATATCTTACACCTACTCCTTCTGAATGAGAATCCCCTAAGATCAGAACCCTCTGCTTATTCGCTTTTAGTTTCACATTATAAACAGCCGAGTCTACCATTCCAAAGGAATTAGTTTTAAGAGGATAGAGCGATGAGCCCCAGACTGCCCAGGTATCTTGATCAGGTTGTAACCCGTGGTGATAATAGTAATGCGGAGTCCTGAAAGATGTGTAATTGTCGGATATAATTAAAAAGCCTGACAAGAAGTCCAGTATAACAATGACCAGGATAGAAAATATAAGTTGCCTCAAAAATGATGATCTCCGGTTTGTAGGTTCAACTTTTTCCGGCTTCAATTTTTTTACCATGGATTTTCAAGATCTTTGGGTTCGTACGCAGTGTGTTTCTCAACAAAGTAGCTCGGATAATCTTTTTTCATCATCATAATATCCTTTCGAAATATCTTTGCCATCAGTGCAATTGGTATTAGTACAAGGAGAAAGAGTGTTCCCAGGATAACTTTTGACATTACATATCCCAATATATCAGCCAGTAAAAACCAGGCCTTATGAATCCAATGAGTCAGTTTATCAGATGCAATACCAGCGATGCCAATACCAAGTGTTACTAATAATAGTACCGGAATGGAAAAAACTTTGGACAATACAATACAACCCACCATAATGGTGATGATTGTCTCTTTCTCGCGGGCCACTTTCATTACTAAAAAATGGTGTAGATAAATGGTGCTAACGCAGAATTCCCTCCAATTATCAGAAGCAATCCAATGATCAGAAGAAAAATTATTAACGGAAGCAACCACCACTTCTTCCTTTCCCGGATAAATCCCCATAAATCTTTAAGAAAACTCATTTCAATAATTTTATTAATCCAAAATAAATTTTTTTTCCCAGTTTTTCTCATTCCAGGGAGGTTGATCCTCCTTTGCAAGAATGAAATTACCGATGACAAGATAATCCATTTCCGTTCGCATAAAGCACTTATATGCATCTTCGGGAGTACATACAATTGGTTCGCTACGGACATTAAAACTGGTATTAATAATGATTCCAAACCCGGTTTGTGATTTATAAGCATTGATCAATTGCCAGAATCTTTCATTGGTATTTTTATGAACGGTTTGCATCCTCGCAGTGAAATCGATATGAGTAACGGCAGGTATGTCAGACCGTTGAATATAAATTCGCTCCATGGGAGGTAAGGAATAATAATCATCCGGAAGTTTATTACGACGCTCTTTAATGACCTTCCCTACTAATAACATATATGGAGAATCCAGCTTAAGATCAAAATATATATCCTTATCCTCTGCCAGTACAGCAGGTGCAAATGGCCGAAAGCTTTCTCTGTATTTTATTTTGAGGTTCAATCGCTTTTGCATCTCAGGGTATCTCGCATCGCCCAGGATAGAACGATTTCCAAGGGCACGTGGACCAAACTCCATTCTGCCCTGAAACCAACCAACAATTTTACCTTCCCCTAACAATCGGGCAACATCAGTAGTAACATCCCCGAATTTTTCAATATACCGATAAGGTGCATTTACCCGGCGAAGCACTTTCATGATTTCTTTCTCCCCATACTCAGGCCCGAGAAAAGAACCCTGCATCGAATCCGGCTTTGTAACATTGCGTTTCATTCCTTCAAAAATATAATACCCTGCCAGTGCCGCTCCCACGGAGCCGCCTGCATCTCCAGCCGCAGGCTGTATGTAAATATCTTCAAACCATCCCTCTTCGAGCACCTTTCCATTAGCAACGCAATTCAAAGCCACTCCCCCTGCCAGACAAAGATATTTTGACTGTATCGAATTCTCTGCATATGTTTGCGCATGATGGACCATTTTTTTGACAATGTCTTCAGTAATCAACTGGATGGCCAGCGCCAGATCACAGTGATGTTGTTCGATCTTACCTTCTGCTTTGCGTCGCTTGAATCCAAAAAGTTTCTCCCACCGCTTTTCTTTGATCATCCTGAGCCCTGTGGCATAAGAGAAAAAAACCTTGTTCAGCCAGATGGACCCATCATCTTTTATATCCAGAATATTTTCTTTAACAATTTTCACATATTGCTTAACCTGTTCCGAATGGGGATCAGCATAAGGAGCTAATCCCATAAGCTTATACTCACCAGAATTCACCCTGAATCCGAGGAAATATGTGAATGAAGAATATAATAAACCTACTGAATGCGGGAACCTCAATTCTTTAATCAGCGTTATCTTGTTACCCTGACCCAGAGAAATAGAAGCAGTTGACCACTCCCCAACTCCATCGATTGTCACAATTACCGCTTGCTCAAAAGAAGAGGTGTAAAAAGTGCTTGCAGCATGAGAAAGATGGTGCTCCGGAAAAAGAAGTTTTTGTTTTGAATTATTATAAGACCCTAATTTATTTAACTCTCTGTTAATAAGACTCTTAAGAAATAACTTCTCTTTTGCCCAGACAGGCATTGAAGTTACAAATGAGGCAATCCCGGAAGGAATAAAATTATAGTATGTTTCCAGTAACCTCTCAAATTTCAAAAAGGGTTTGTCGTAGAAAACTATTGTATCAATTTCATCCAGTTCAAGTCCGCTAAATTCAAGGCAAAACCTGATAGCATTTGAAGGAAATGATGCATCATGTTTTTTTCTTGTGAATCGCTCCTCCTGTACAGCCGCAATTATTTTTCCATCACAGACAAGTGCAGCAGCAGAATCATGATAAAAAGCTGATATCCCAATTATATTCACCTGACAAGAATTACACGACCAAATATAGCATCAATTTAAATATAGGGCACCTCTAAAAACTACTTTCTATTACAAAACCAGTTATTCGAGGTGCCCTTATGGTAAAAAAGAGGTGCAGGGAGAATCATTTACCAGTTTCCTGCACTGGCAGGAAGGGCCTGCAGAGCTAAAACCACTGGCAGACAAGGCCATGTGTGAGGGACTGAACCGATTTGTGTATCATACTTCACCTCATACTACGCCGGATGCAGGTATTCCCGGCTTTGTATACCATGCCGGAACACATTTCAATGCCACCCGGGTCTGGTGGCCAAAATCCAGGCCGTTTTCAGACTATCTTGCCCGCAGTTGCTTCCCTGCTGCAACAGGGGAACTTTGTGGGTGACGTACTTTACTACTATGGTGACCAGGCCCCTAATTTTGTGAAGCCCAAACACGTAGATCCTGCTCTCGGGTTTGGCTATGATTATGATGTAACAAACAGCGAAGTCATTCTTACCCGGCTCGATGTAACAGACGGGAAACTTGTGCTGCCCGATGGCCAGCGCTATGAAATCCTGGTTCTGCCCGATCAGGATCATGCAAACCCGGAAGTTCTGAAAAAAATAGAGAGCCTGGTTAATAAAGGAGCAACGGTTGTTGGCCGGAAGCCTACCCGCTCAAATGGATTGAAAGATCATGCTGAGAAGGATGAACTCATTAAACAAATGGCAGATAAGTTATGGGGAGCCTGCGATGGTAAAACAATTACGGAGAATCAATATTACAGGGGACTGGCACATAGATTTTCCAGCTGGCCGGGGTGCGCCGGATCATATTGTAATTCCGGAGTTAATCTCGTGGTCAGATTCGGATCATGAAGGCGTCAAATATTTTTCGGGCATTGCAACCTATAATAAAAAGTTTTATATTCCCCCGGAATACATAGACGATGAGCTGATCATTTCTTTGGACCTTGGAAAGGTCAGGGAAGTTATCGAGATTTATCTGAATGGAAAGAATATGGGGATCCTGTGGAAACAACCTTATCAAATGGATATTACACGGGCTGCACAGGCAGGGGAAAATACCATAACTTTAGAAGTTGCGAATACCTGGTCAAACCGCCTGACAGGTGATGGCTTGCTTCCTGAAGGTGAACGGTATACGAAAACCAATATTACCGGTCCCGATTTTCTCAAAAAAACCCTCTGGAAGGATGTCCCATTGCTGGAATCAGGATATCTGTTCCTTTATGGAGATATGAATGAAGCGGGGGCAATCGCTACAGTGTGTACGGTATCTTTGACAGCAAAGGTTAATATTACGCCTGCTGTACCCATCCCTTTGAGTGGATCCCGGAGCAGAACGAAGCCATTTGAAGGCATTCATGATTCGATTTATGCACGGGCAATCGTTTTTAGCGACGGGGGAAATAAAGCGGCCATAATATCGGCCGAGATCATTGGATTTTCAAATTCATTCTGTGAAGAAACCTCCGGTCTCATTGAACAGAAAGTTGGGATAAAGCAGGAAAATATCCTTCTTACCGTGATCCATAACCATAGCGGTCCCGTTACAAGAGTTTATAAAGATGATGTTTCTCCCGAGGTAAATGCCTATGCAGATGAACTTAAGAAAAAACTGATAAGGCTGGTCATCGAAGCTGACGGGAATATTCAGCTCGGTCGAAACCCCTGTGGCCCCTGCGATCATGAAGTCGGGGTAGTCCATATTGATGACGTGGAAGGAAATATCATGTCCCTTCTCCTCAACTGGCTGTGCCATGCCGTTGGTTATGGGTCCCAGAAACTACTTTATCAGCGGTGATTGGCCAGGCGCAACCTCCCGCTATCTCGAAGACAGCCTTGATAAATCAGTGGTAGCTCCCATATTGATTTCGTGGATCAGATCAACAAGTGTTCAGTCCGGGGCAGAATTAAGAATTATTGAAGGTTTTTTACAAATGATTAATGAGTTGTCAAACTAAAGATAATGGCTAGATTTAACGTAAGTTTTATTTCAGGGAGAAGATCCCATTTCCACTTGATCTATACACTGCTGGCAATCCTGGTGATTTCTGCCTGTGATACCGGACAGAAAGATGCTGCTGAGGCGGTCTACCTGGATCCGGATCTGCCAATCGATAAAAGGGTCGAGGATTTACTATCCAGGATGACCCTTGAAGAGAAGGTCGGACAAATTAACTGGCCCTGTGTTTATATGAATCGGCTTGGTGAAGATATTCCGGCTAAACAGGCCGGTGTTAGAAAATTTGTGGAAGGAAAACTATTAAGTATCGGTCCCGGTGGCGGTTTTTTTACCCTGGCCAATGAAATATCACGGGAAGGTACCAGGCAGCAGGCTGAGGTTTTTAACGAACTTCAGCAATTAGCCATTGAAAATACCCGGCTAAAGATCCCCTTAATGCAGGTTGAAGAAGGGACGCATGGCTATATGGCTCCGGGAGCAACAATATTTCCCGAGGGATTGGGACTGGGAGCTACATGGAATACGGACCTGATAGAAGATGTCTACAGTGCTGCCGCAAAAGAGGCCAGGTCTGTGGGTGTGCACCAGTTATTTACGCTTGTCATTGAACCCAACAGGGATCCCCGGCACGGAAGAAATCAACAGACCTACAGCGAAGATCCATTTCTCTGTTCCCGTTTAGCAGAGGCCATTGTCTATGGTGCACAGGGCAATGATATTTCTGCCAATGATAAGGTGATCGCAGGGCTCTGTCATTACCCGGGCCAGACACAGGGATTGAATGGGATTAACCGGGGAAGCATGGACATATCAGAAAGAACCATCCGGGAGATCTTTCTACCACCATGGGAAGCAGGTGTCAAAAAGGCCGGAGCATTGGGTGTTATGGCAACTCATCCATCCATAAATGGTTATCCGAACCACGGTTCCGAAAAATATCTTACCACCATACTCAGGGATGAACTCGGTTTTAAAGGAAATGTACTAAGTGCTTGCTCAAAAATAACTTCCGATTCTATGATGGAGATATTGTATAATTCCATTCTGGTAAAACGTCATGTTTTTTTATGTTAATTCTTTTCATTTCTTCATCTGAGATTTTAATCCCCTTTTCATAAATTGTTTGATCA
>SDBT01001542.1_pt1 | contig 40799 bp, 64 predicted proteins | sample 2277101 | NCBI WGS metagenome assembly SDBT01 (sample SAMN10404973, study PRJNA504765) | marine sediment metagenome | isolation source: marine sediment core GS10_PC15, 103 cmbsf | place: Arctic Ocean: Southern Knipovich Ridge | collected 2010 | reverse complement strand
CCAGTATTCTGAGCGTAACCTCCTTCTGCTGTTTGGCCTAAACCTAAGTTAGGCATATTTGCTACAGCATCTCCTGTCGCCATTATATTTGCCCCTTAAAAATTGTTTGCTTTCCTACATGATTCTTCTTGTAGGCATAGACTTTTTTACCTTCATTTGTTATGCCTACACAGGCTTCAGGAACTGCAATAAAACCAGGTTTAATATTATCAAACCTACGTGCTAAACCATGTATTACATCCCTTCGTTCATATGCCATTTCTTCATGTCGAGCATCCTCCATCCTCTTCCTATTTGCTAGCATAAGACGTAGGCTTTCACCATATCGTTTCTTACGGTCATCTTCGTCTAGTTTACCAGCATGAGTGGAATCAAATTTTTGTAGCCATGTCTTGATTCCTGGAGTAATCGTAGAACCTAGAACTGGTGAGGAATTCTGCCAATGCAGGGTATCACCTCTGACGAGATATATCTCCCATCTATGGTCATCACCATTCCACACCAGTTCTAGATTCTTATTTAATTCTTTCAGACTTCTAGCTGCATCAGCCGGTGGCTCTAGTCCACCTAAATTATAGTCCAAAAGATCACATCGTTTGATTAGGTCTACTATCATTTTCCTACCGAAGTTAGAGGTGAGATAATCTCAGAACCTACACCTACACACAACTGAGCTACGTAATCCATCTCGATACCCATTAGATAAATATTGGTTTCTGCCGTTGCTGATGCTTGCTCTAGATTAAATGTAATCAAAGCACCTTCTTCAATATTAGCCCGAGTTAGACCAATACTATTACGAATACCTCTAGGAGTTGATTGATACAGATAATCTGTAGCTGAAGCAGCACCATTAGCATCATGATTAGGATCAGACACAAGTATAGTATTTAAAGCCGTAGATGCCTTAGCAAGTGCAACACCACGTTTAGTAACATCCTGGAGTAACAGCCAAGTAACTTCAGCTGTACTACCAGTTACATCTCCAGTCCAATGAACTTTAAACCCTACTTCAAACTTAGGATCAAGATCATACGGACAAGGTAGAGCACCACTTACTACTTTATTATCAGCAGTCATTTTGAGTGCACCGAACCCAAAGTCGCTGAGTTCTGCCCACAATTCTGTCAGATCATCCAGACCAGCAGCTAAAGTTACACCACTCGTAGCATCATTGCCCAAAGCATTTATATATGGCAATGGTAGCCACAACCGTTTCCTCATCCATTGTATTTGTTTATCACCAAGTCCAGCCATTAGTGTGTCGTCCCTTCTACTGTCATAGTAGTCTGAATATCGCGAATCAAGACATGAGCCCTAAGGTTATTCGCAGCGAGCTGGATGTCACGGACAACAGCGAATTCCCAAGCATCACGACCCCCACCAGAGATAACTCGCAGAACATTACCATCCTGATCAATCATCTCATAACCACCCTGAGTCAGGAGGAAAAGACTCTTCATATTAAGAAAGAATATTTTCCCCCTAGGAAGATCACGATCATAAAATGCCTTAGCATTATTGACTGTGATAAATTCCCAACCCATTGCAACGGTATCTTTGGTATCATTATAGATACGAGTACCTACCTGGAGCATACCAAGCGTACCCCAAGTACTCACATCCATATACAATTCGATATCGCCAGGGATAGCCCCACCTTGACTAACTGCATGAAGGTGTGCCTCGAATAAAATTGTTTCAGTCAAAGGCCGAGCGGTACCTGCACTATCAGGATTATGCATTACCTTTGATTGCCAGTTTGGGGTAGAACTACGCTCGATCCCACCAAATTTACTTACATCACCAGCTAGTGTTTCATCATCTTCAGATATTACTTGTTCATCAGCACCAATATTACCATCATCGACTACTGACTGGATACCATAAATATCACTACCCCAAGAAATATCTTCAGTAGTTCCAGTAGTTTCACCACCACCAAAGTACAAAGCATCGATTGCCACTGACATTGATGTCCCTGCGGCAGTACCCAGAATAACTGTATGAGTATTACCTGAGCCCAAAATAATATTTGTTACTGTAGAGCCAGCAGCAGGAAGTACCCTACCTCCTGCGGTCATACCAGCAAATGATACACGATCACCAACTTTAACTTGGAAATTATCACGTGAATCAAACGTCATAGTTTCACTAGTAGCTTGGTTCGATGTCAATGATCCAGCACGACCATTACCAATACCAGTCAACTGGCGGTTCAAGTCATCAGGAAGGGACTGCAAAAGCCCCCTCATTTCTATGTCAAGAGCCCGAGCAAAAGCTCCAGCCTTATCCTTACTCTTTCGCATAACTGCACCAGAAACTGAACCACTACCATAATGCAGTCCAATTTCATAAGTTGCAGCATCATACGTCTGACGGCCTGGGGCAGGGAGTTTGGGTCCACCACCTGCAGAATCTTTACGGGAACCAACAGCAGGATTCCTTGCCATAATCAAAGGGATTACAGCAAAGTTACCAGACATCTCATAATTATCACGTTTTTCCAACCTATCCAAGAATACATGAGCTCTAACAACCTGGTCATTGATAGGATCAATGTAACGAGTTTTCATCAAATCCACAAAAGCAGCAGTCTGCAGTCCAATAGTCGCCATACCTTATTACTCCAAAAGTTCTCGTAATGCATCAGCGATATCTCGTTGAGATTTTCCTGATGTCACATAGTCACGGGTCAATGGTTTCCCTGCTTCCATATTCGCGATACCACCTGTTGCATTCTCTACTTGATTAAGAATAGATTTAACTTTAGTAGTAGCGTGATTTTTCCTGGCATTAATTTTTTCAATCAATTTCAATTTCCCATCTAGAGCAACCCTAACAGCCTCAGACACTTTCAAATTAGCATTATTACTCATCCTAGCAGCTACTTCGAGTTTAACATTATCAATTAATTCTGGGTATTCTTTCATAAGATCTGAAGCACCAATACTAGTATCTAGATCTGATTTAAATTCATGCAATGCTGATGCTTTTTCTTGACCTGCTTTATAATCCTGGAATTCTTGATTAGATTTTTTTAGCTGATCTTGAACGTCATTAATAGTTAATTCTTCTAGGGGTTTTTCTTCCACCGCTGGTTCCGGAGCTTTCTGTTTATCTAGAATAGTTTGGGCCCCTTGCTGAGCCAGCTCAATTAAATCTTGTCCAGAGACGTCAAACTGTTTACCATCTACTGTAAGTGGAAATGTCTTTGGTGTATCAGGGGGCTTGGCCTCCTCCACTACTGGAGCCGGAGTTTCCACTGGTGCTGTCGTTTCCTCTGCCATCAGTCATTCCTTGTAAAATTAATTGCTGTTGTATTGCATCAGCAACTTCTAAAGAATTATGTTCAAAGCGATGTTGCTGAATTATTTGCAAAATTTCCGGGCTAGCATTATCTCGATCAGATGATGCTATCCATTTATCAATTATACGTTTATGCTGTACATGATTCTCGCCTGCTATAGCTTGGACAGGTTGACCTTCTAGCATAGTTTTAATTTCTTTGGTCTGCCTTGCCCTATCTGCAGCTTGTTCATCAAACAATGATGAAATATCACCCATACTAAGCATGTTCATAATTAGAACTTTGTCTTTAATGGGATCAATTAAGCCTGCGTTAGCCAGATCAAATACTAAGCTTTCTCTAGCAGAACGAGACATGTTATTTCGTACGTATGTATTTACCCTGACATCAAAGTAATCTCCTTTATTCTTACCAGTAAGCATCTCCCCGGTGTAAGTTAGGGTTTCTAGTGCATTGAATTCTCCTGTAATCTGTATGACTCGTTCCTCAGTAGTAAACTGATTCACGGTCTGTAGCAATAATTTACCTAGACGCGAGAGACCATCATCAAACCAAATTAATGTTGGCCCCTGTTGTTCATCATCTGATCCTTGCAAAGCTAGAATAGCTTTTCCAGATCGTACCCCAGGTTCATTTTGACCAGAAGATACATTATGAATAGATGATGTATCCTGCATATCTCTACGAATCTGTTCCATTGTAGCTTGTATATATGCTGGCAATGGTTTTGATTGTATTTGTTCAGGCTTAAATGGGAATCTATATTTTAAGTGCTCGCCAGGTTTATTGGATATTTCAGTAATGCCACTCTGTAAAGGACTAATCCATTTAGGCTTACCAAGTACATTGATACAATCGGTTACTACTGATTGTATTTTATTATACCGTGCTTGATTAGGTCTGATCTGCTCTACAGCACAGGTTCCATGGAAGGAACCAGGATCATAGATTTCAAGAAAATGTGCATATGGCAGTTCTAAATGGTTATACGGATGATCCCTAGGTGTTACAATAACTGTATTGTCTGCAATCAGAGCATACAAACCTTTAGGGAATTGTTTAATCTTACGAACAAACAATTCATGAGTAACAACGCCTCTCCGTGGTACTGGATGATCTTCATCGAATACATAGGGATGAAGAAGTATATCTACATCAGCACTTTCAGATAATTTATCTTTCCACTTATTACCATGACGTTCAACAATATAATCTAAAGATCTAACTTGAGTTTCAATACTCCAATCAGAGTCTTCCATTACACTAGCGAGAGGATCGAATGCTAGATTAAAAGGAGGTACAGGCTCTAGAAATGGATCACCTTCTTTAACATTTAATTTCTTAGTTGATTGTAAAATACCCATCATCTGAATAAATTCAGTCAGAACTTCATCTTCAACATCAGCAGAATCTATTTCTATATCTTTACCGGCATCTGAGTCCCATCCAATTTTAACAAAAGCTGATGAACAAATAGCTTGCCAGGTTAGTGTTCTGATTAATTTTTTTGGCATCCGAAGCTTACGCCAATAATAATCAAGAATCATTTTAGATGTACGGCTGGTCTGCAAATCTTCTTCATCAGGCGTGGCCGGGACCATGTCCCACACAGGAGCATTGACTGCCATACGTGAGACATTGGCCCTGGCCACAGGTAGCATTAAATTAGAAACTAATCTAGATTGCCAGTTCTGACGAGTAACTTTCTTATATCTGACTGTCTTAGGATCAAAATCCACATTCTGATGCCCTTTAGTCCAGGCAAGATTCAGAGCCCAAGAACGGTGCTGTGATAGCATCCGTAGTTTATGGTCCTCAAAGGCTTGTTGTATAAAATCTACAACGGAGCCCTTCTTGCCTTTCTTTACATCAAATAAATGTGGGGTCGTCATTAAGTAAGTTCTCCGCCTGCCATTCCATGATCGTCTGGTTGGTCCTCAACTTGAGGTACTGTGGGTGGTTGAAAAACATTAATAGATAAATTTGCAAATGAATCTGCAAACCCTTTCATATCCTCATAATGCTTATCCTGAATAGACTGTATCTTAGCATTAAGACTACGTACTTCTACCTGTAGTTCTTGTACCTGAGCTAGTAGGACATGAGTTAGTGAATCAGACATCATACGACTGCCCTGTAATGGGTAGCTGTGTCATCCTATTTAAATCATCCGGGAGATCTTTCATTAAACCTTTCATCTCTGTGTCTAATGCATCAGCAAAATCACCACCATGTGACATACTCAACTCATATGTTTGCGTAAAACCCTTGTGTAAAACAGCTGTACGTGGTGTTTTATTGAACTCTGATACATAGTGCTTATGAACTATATCCAATTCATCGGGTTTATTTTTATTAATCAATGCCCCAATACCAGTAGCAACAGCTCCAAGTCCTTTCATAAAACTATGTCTATCCATCATTAATCTTCCTTTGTTCCTCTGCAAGCATTGTCAGAGGATACCTGAAGTCATAGGTATTCTGGCCTATGTGACCTACAGGACATCCGCAGTCTACAAAGATTTTAAAACCTTGCATACGTGCCTTGCGACAGAATGCAATATCTTCTCCTACTAGTGTAGTACCTCTATGAGAATTCTGGCCCATTAGTACTGCTTGTCTGATTACATCAGCATCTCCAGAGCCATTCTCTCGGATGAAGTCTTTTACTTCTGATTCAAAAGTATCACGGGCTGATCTATCAGTATCGAACCAGATAGTTTTAGCTACTGGTTCATTAGTATCATCCGCCACTACAGTAATATCTTCACCGAGAGCATCTAGTACTTTACGCTTAATTAAAGTAAAAGCCATACCACAGAATAGTGATTCTTTTACTGCTTGGCTGTTTACACTCTTCATAATATCTTTAGGTTCATTACCATCCAGGAAATTCATAACCATATTATATGGTTTTTTACGGAGAGTAACTAATGCTGAACATATATCTACGTCATTCTCTAATAGTTTACTCACATGATGAGCACCGAAATTAGTCATATCGTCATCAATGAATAGCATATGAGTAAAATCAGGGACATTTTTATATGCTCCTTCTATGCACTTGTTACGAGATTGCGGGAGTAAACATGAATCTGGGATACACCAGCCTGCAAAATCTCCTTTATGTATAAGATCAAGTAATGAATCTATCATACGCTTCTCATACTGAAGCGTACAGATTCCTAAAACAATTTTAGACATCGGACACCTTAAGATATTCACTTATCCAAGGGAAGAAAAGTAGAAGAATCGGAATCAACAATGCAATCAACTGGGTCATCATAGGGTTCTCCTTTAAGCCTCGGTTCCAAGGAGTTCATCCACGAACTCCTTCTTCTTTCTAATACGTTTCATATGAGCCTCTAACCCATATAAATTATCTGTAGGTACGTGTGCATTGGGTGAACTTACCCAATCTTCCCACTTAGGATTCTCCATCATTAGATAACGAAGATTATCCATTAGATGGTCATCTTTCTTAATTGGCTCATCTATTGGTTCATTTTGATTCTTCTTACTCTGGGCATCCCTCATCCTATAACGTCGGATTTCCCAGATAGTTTTTTCTAGATGATCAAAGAATCTTAACTTAGGGGGCTTACCCTCCTTGAGTGGTTCTAGTGCATGGCGTATTGATTCAATTCCAGGACGTTTAGCTTTTTCTGCTGGTGTAGTTATTATACCATACTTGCTGTATAGCTGACCCAATACCCCCTCATCACCAGTGATTAATCGAGAACCTTGTTTATCATCAATTAATCTTGTGACCATATGTTCTGCATGGTCACCTTCTTCCCAGACACAGTGATCAAATTTATCTGTTAATTCTCTGTCAAGTGTCCAGCCCTCTGCTTCTTTTACTGTGAGAGCAACTTCCCAGAGAGGGGTATTTGTGAGATACATCTCCCGGTAGCAATAAAGGTGTCCTTCAGGACTACATGTGATCCAGAGACCTGCAAATACTCGGATGCCGGGGTCAAGGGCACACCATCGTGGCCAGTTATAAGGGATAACAAAACTGGGAACGCAATGGATTTCTTGCTTGAAGGTGTTATAAACAAGTCCAGTCGCTCTTCGAGATTTTCCATAATATCTTACCGCCAGTTCATCAGAGGATAATTCTTCTTTTAATTCATCAACTGATGTTTTGTCCAGATAAGGATTGTCTTCAGTGAATAACCGGGTGACGAAGTAATTTTCATGTCCCCTCTCTGCTAGTTCCTCCATTCGTACAATCCAATCGTAGGATTCTACGAGTGTAGCAGATATAATAAATTGTCCACCTCGGTCTAACGTACGTGCTTTTAATTCTATTAGAATAGTCTCATCTATTTCCTCATCAATAGACATTAGGTCAATAGATGCAGCTTGAAATTTTCTACGGGTATCTTCACCCAATCCCTTAGCTGATTTAAAATCTACTTGGCTACCATTTTTCAACCTAATGAATGATGGTAGTTGTGTATTAGGAATATTAGCACCTACTTTTTCAACTTCCCAATCAGGTACTAGGTGCATCAGATGTTCATATATACCTGATAGAATAACTGTATATTCTACAGATATAACCCAAATTTTATTTGGGGTTGATGGAATTTGTCGGTAGGGATGTTTCCCTCTAAGCCAGCAAGCAATCTCAAAAGCAGCCATAAAACTCTTGCCGCTTCGGTTACCACCAAACCCTAAGCGATATTTGCAAGTAGACTTATGGAATGATAATTGATTCCAATTAGGAGTATCCCCAGGCTTATACTGCGTAATAGGATGAGCAGTACGCCTACGGAACTCTTCTACTAATTCAACTGTCCTTTGATGGTGCATAAAAATGTTGATGCCTTAACACTTGCATATAATCTATTCCGAATTCCATCAGACCCATTGCATGACAAAATGATCCAACCCATTCGACTTTAGTCATAGTGTCTTTGCCTTTGTCTGCTTTGTCTTCATGTATTATTAGGAAGGCATTGCACCTTTTCGCTAGTTCCTCCCAAAGCTGGTCTGTCGTTGCTAAATCCAGTGGTGATGGTTCTGAGTTCATTTTCCAATTCCTCGTCACTCATATTCTGAACTTGAGTATGCTCCACTTTATGTGGCATTGCTATCTTTACAATATCTATATTACGCTTATCCATTTCCAATATCAGCTTGCTAGCTACCATTTTTTGGGACAAGGTTGATTCAGGATCATCGAAGACTTCCTTGACTGAATTTATAATACCATCCCGCATAGTGTCTGGGATATTATAAAGTGCATGATCCTTGAGTAGTTTGTGAACTAGAGCAAAGTCTCCCACAGTACGGAATGTGGATGGATCAGAGGACATCAAGGAATTAGGTGGAAGCACATTAGACACAAGTGTATCCTTCTTCAAAAATATCCGCTGGTGAAAAAGAAGTATATTCATCGCTATATACTACATAGTATCCACCTACCTTAGGTTTATGCTTAGCGAAATACTTAGTTGTTTCTGTGACAATAGGTATATCTGGATTACCGGAAAGGAGTTCCATGTGGTTAATCTCTGTTATCTTAAATGCTCTGACTACTTTGTGGCACTTATACTGTGGAATTTCTTTAGGTGGCATATCCATACTCCTCTGCTAAGTTCATTACTCTTTGGGTCCAGGGATCATCTGGCCAATCAACGTTAGCACGTGGTCGACTATTTAGCTGGGGTGCATTTTTTATATCCTCTAGCCTAATACGTGGTAGCTGGGACAAGGGTTTATTGCAATAATACCAGTATATCATAGACTGAATAATTGGGTCTTTGGATTCTTTAGTCTGAGGATAAAATTTCTGGAGAAAAGTCCGATAGGGTGCATGTCCATCTTGTGTCCAGAAATTCATACCCACTAGTGAACGTATGACCTTGAGAGGATGACGGACTAGGTGTATGACTGGTACTTTCCATTTTAAAAGCTCAGGGACAAACGGAGAGGCCATCCATGAGGATTCCGGCCGAATTTTTTGGTGAAGCTCCGGGAGGTTATGATAGTCACGATATGGAGAAAATTGTACCTCATGCTGAATTCCCAGGATGTGGGCTAGAGTCATTGTCCCGGAACGCTGGCTACCTGTTATTATCATAGACACGTTTCCCAATAAAAGAGCATACAGCTTTATAATAAATCCAGGCTACTAATCGTTGCAGCCAATTTTTTGCATTGGATTTATTTGTATTATAAAACTTCTTGTCTATCTGCTCTTTAGTTAGTACACCTGGACGAGCATAGAGTTTGTCATGTTCCCTACAGGCTTCAACCATATTTAAACCAAAGAGCTTATCAGGGACTATCCAGTCGAAATTTTTCGGACCACAGGTCATTTCTTTTTTCTTTTCTTAGGTTTGGGTTTTGGTCAGCTCCAATTTACCAGTGTTGCTGTGTCTTTAGTTTTGCTAAAGATACTTGTATTCTAACCGTTTGTCCCATCCTCCTAGGGGGTCATAATTATTGTTTCTCTATACATTTTTTTAAATACTCCAAACTAAATGCTAAATAGGTTTCTTCTGGAGACTAATGCCTAGTTCTTCACTAGTAGTCTCTGATTTTTTTATTCTAGGCTTTCTTGGACAGAACCTAATAGGTAGAGAGTACTTAGCCACTAAATGGTCTCCTTTCACATTCTATGGTATATGTACCATGTCACCAATAGGAGTCCCTTAGGTTACTTCACTTTTAATCACCTTAACTATTTAGCACCTAACATTTAATATTTACTTGCTTACCTTTATCGTTTAGGTGCTAAATGGATAATGGGCTTAAATTCGCGCAAAATTAATAATTAAGCGGATTTCTAGGTACATATCCTAGGTATTAGCTAGAAAACAAAGTCTGCAATCCGGCCTACCCTCAGTATACCACATTGTAGAGCATTGTCAACTATTAAGTTAATAAACTTTTGCTTTAATTGAGACTGTATAATATAAGTTATATCTTCACTGCCATAATGGCATGGACCGATAACCCTATCAGCCACAATGGCATGATATAACTAGCCTAAACTGTTATATTGCCAATAATGTCAATTAGGTCTGATAATAACATGGATTAAAGGCTCATAATTATGGCATGGTACGTGCAGTATGTCACCTGGAGTAAATGATAATGGAATCAATACCACTAGTATACTTCGGACATTGTCAAGACCTAGTAGAGCGTAGTTGTGCTCGCTGTACTGCACAACCGAGCGATCCTATCTTCATTTGCGAAAATTGCATTGACGCTCTAGAGGTTGAAGGTTGGATTGACTCGCTATGAAACTAAACCTATCACTAGGTCATGGACACAAGGCCCGAACGTGGGCAGGTTTAATGCGGGAGCTGTCCAGCAATAAGGTAACAAACGTCAAAACACGTCGACGTAACAAGCGACGGTTAAGGCGTCAAGGCAAGGCTTAGCAAGCCTTTAGGTTAACGACCGAGCGAACGGCACTACGCATTGCCTATGCGTATCCAAGCTAAACTACACTAGAATGATCCGATTCGTCGGTACAAACTAGTATAATTTAGTCGGCCAAAGATATATTATCTTTGTCGTGTTCGAGTCTTGGTAGCCAGAGTATCGGAGCCAAGCTACGTCCATCGTCGGACGAGTGTTCGTGTAACGCCTCTAGAAAAGAGGACAATCGGCGAATACCCCTAGCGGGTATAATCCTTTGGCTACTCGGCCTATTCTTTTCAACGGAGAATAATTATGGTCGAAACCCAAGTCAAAGTCGAGCGGACTCCACAATCTATTGATTGCGAGAATGCCGTTGAAGCTATCTTGGAGTTCGCAGAAGAACGTGAAGATACCAAAGATCAAGGCAAGCTTCTGGATAAGATGTGTGGATTGTATTGCGAATGGGCTCAGAATTCCAGTGACTCTATGTCCTGGAGAGACTGGTGTGATAACCAAGCAGAAGCACTCGAAAAGAAAATCACACCACTACTCAAGGTCCACACTGGGCACCACATGAAGCCAGAAATCGTAGAAAAGTATTTGGCAGATTGTATGCCAAACCGTCTGCGAGACATTGCCCACATTTATGTGGGTCTAAACTCAATCAACGCCAATATCGCCAAGCGTGAAGGGCGGAGAAAGAAAACTGCTTTGGCAGCAACAGCATCCACAATCGCTGCTGAACATAGGAAACTGTCAAACAAGTAAACCTTTATAGGCCGAGTTGCCAAGGGATTATCTTGCTAGGGGATGGTGTCTGGCGATACTATGGTGCAAGACTTGCTGTCTAATAAACCGAGACAGTAGATATCTATTATGTAGAAGTGTTCTTCTATGAATAGATATATCCAACTAGTTCATAGTGACCAAGTCTTAAATTAGAGTATACTTGGATTATATTCTATCCTGAAGTCTTAAAGGCGGACACCGTCCCTTAGCATGATAACCTCTTGGGATTATCTTGCTAGGGGATGGTGTCTAGGCAAATAAATAGTTATGGTGCTATACATAGCCCCCCAAGGGTAGCCCAGAGCTTGCAAGGTAAAACTTGTGTTTTGGGATCTAGCTAGTCGCTAGTGTATACAATAAATACTAGTGACCTATGTACAAAATAGATATAAACTAGACTATATCTTTCCAGGTATACTGGCGGACACCGTCCCTTAGCATGATAAGCTCTGGTAGTGTAAGGTGCACACCCTATTTAGGCCCTAGACTTAATCACCTAGGATAACTATACATACTGAGTTGATTACTCAGTATGTGGGAAGTATTGGTTCGAGTCCTTCGCAGAGCATTAGAAAGCGAGGTAGCATTATGTCATTAGAGTCTGAAGAAAGAAGTATACGTAGCTCTCTAGCTGTACGTATGGATTCTGTGCGTACGCATGTAGAATTAAATGATATTCTGACTATCACAAAGTACTGTGCTGAGTTACTGACAAACTGCACAAAACAATACCTAGAGAGGATGCAAGATGTACATAGAACCAAACCTAAGGTCAAAGGCAGCGATCAAGAGAGCCTTGGATAGAGGTGTCTGTATTACAATATATCAGCCGAACAATCTAGGCACTCCCATTCCTCGAGATGGACCAGTTACCCTTGAAGGACCACATTATCCAGAACCACACAAGTGGTATGGGGAAGGTACTATGAAGGACGGAAGGTTGGTAGGGATAAAATGACAGACAAAGTACTACGAGATCTCACTGCAAAAAACCCAGATAATGGCTGTTATGCCTATTCTATCTGCCGCAAATGTCATAGCTTCAAAGCCAACATAGATGGTAATCCAAAGACAGCCAAAATAACAAAACAATGTGATCTTTGTTTTGGAGACGATGAACTAGATAGCACAAATGGTACGGACGTGGTACTATGAAGGACGGAAGGTCGGTGAAGATAGTATGACAATTACCGAACTAGTTGAGAAACATGGTCTGCCAGTCAAAGTGTGGATACCCAGGCTCCCTGAAATAAAACCATTCACAGTCCAGGTCAAAGGTGATGGTTTTTGGTTGGTTAACTATGAAAATGGAGCAAGCAATCATCCTATATCACAAACATCTCTTAATGACTATGAACTAGCTAGCACCTAGTTTATAATTTATTCAAGGAGCAGCCATGAACATTCAAGACTTGCGTGAAGAGACAATCACCAAGATAACAGTATCTAGTGGCCTGGTCCTAATACGATTATCAGGTGACTACGAAATCGAGATTGAGAGGGGGTACATTAAGAAATCGGGAGAAATAATTAAAATACCCACACACACAGTACAAACTGGCGGTATTCTTAGGTGTTGCCTAGGAAGTATTGCTGACGAAATTGAAGGATCAGTAATAGTCCCCAAACAATTCACTTGTATACATTGCAAACGTGAATTTATAATGTCAGACACACAAGAGAGCCACATAGTACCTAAATAGCAGTGAGGCTTCTATTTAGTAAGTATTACATTATAAATGCTCTCTAAGCCTCTACCCCCTAGTAGACACACACCACCATGATGATCGTTCAATGTACCCCCCTTAGAGCGTGCTGAGCGAGCACTGAATCAGGTGTTCACTGAGGCCACAGCCATTAAGGGATCAAAACAGCAGAACCGAGTCAATCCCTTATACTCTCTACTACTCTCTCTCTCTCTCTCTCTCTCTCTCTCTCTACTCTCTATATTGCTCTAGTTCTGTCTTTATCTTAGTATTAGCACAAATTACAGCAGGACTGTGAATAAGACCTCCTTTTTATACTCTTGGCTCAATTCTCGCACCAGTGCTTCATAAGAATCAAGGCGGAACGAAATGTCGTTCCTTTTAATTTTTACAGTGGAGCTGTACTATGAAAGACTACACAAAGAAAATAGATCATCTATTAGACATTCTTACTAGGTTTGAAGTTAAAAAGGGCATAAAATATCCAGAATTAAGAAAAACACTGATGGACATGGTGGATACTTTTGAGGGTATTGAGACGGGACACACCGATTTTCTCTCTAGTTTCATACCTAAAGCACAAGCAATAATTAAAAACAAAGGAATAACTAGAGACCAGGTAAAAACTATTGGAGTTACCACCATTCAGGGACTAGTTATTACACCAGAATGGCAAGATCTAACTTCAAGAAAAGTATATTATTCAGTTAGTACTGGATTACCTGTGTACCACTGGAGACTATTTGAAGCCTAACACCACAAATGTAAGCAAAAGTTTATTTGACAAATCCAAATAGTGTTGTATACTATAGTAGAAAACAACCACTCCATGTGGAGTAGTTAAATTAAAGTAGAGGAGTGAAAAATGAAGTCTAAGTTGTCTCAAGAATTCCACGATACACAGCAAATCCCAGAGGCTCAAATCTTTTCTGCAGATACTAATATAAGGGATGTTAAGACGGATTCACCAAGTTATAAATCCCTATGTCTGTCCGTTGCTAATGATGGTGTACTAAAGGGTATCCACCTTAATCCATGGAAAGATGAAGAAGGAAAAATTGTAAAAAATAAGTACGCAATTATTGATGGTAGCCATAGGGACAAAGCTAATAGGGAAGCTGGACACACAACTATTCGAGCACACGTGGCTAAACGCCACATGGACAAGACAGAATGTCGCGTTTTGCAAATGATTCTTAATATAACTTCAACACCACAGTCTAAGAAGGAGTCTTATCAGCAGATAGGACTAATTCTGGCTCAAGATCCCAACCTCACACTCCAGGATCTCGTAGACACGACAAGTATTCCCGCAAATGAATTAAATAAAATCATGAACTTGTCTCGTCTGATCCCCGCGGCTCAAGAAGCACTGGCAGATGGCAAGATCACTGTAAGTTCGGCAAATGAGCTTGGCCGATGCAGCCCTGGCAAGTATCCTGGACTACAAGAGGTGCTACTCAAGGAACATTCTGCTCTGCCTACGGATAGTTTTATATCCAAGTGCCGTGAGCTAAGGACAGCCACTAATAAGGGTGAGAAGCTCTCCAAGGGTCTGCCCACCAAGTACAGGAACAAGGCTGAGGTTGACACACTCTATGATAATGTGCAGAATAAAATTGAATCCCTCGAACCTGGCCACCCCATGAACATTCAGCTCGCAATAATGGAGACTCTGTCCTGGATTCTCCAAATGGACCCAGAATCAGTACAACGCAGAGAAGCTAAGAAAACCTCCAAAAAGACCATTGTTGACTACAAGGACAAGCTATTGGCAGCAAAGGAGGAAATTGCTAATCTGAAGGCCGGCAAAAACGCTGACGGAACCCCACGAGACTAATATTATACCTGATTATGTCCTGAGCTATGACATTATAAACTGGCAGACGCGTCCTGGGTATGACCTCGAAAACTACCCAAACATGGTGCTGTAGCTCAATGCTAAGAGCGTCTGGAGTGGCTTCCGAAGGTTGCAGGTTTGAGTCCTGCCAGCACCACCTATTTATTACCTAGGCACTAGCCTAGTTTAAGTATTATCCTGGGTATGATATAAACTGCCCACCTATTTATTAGTCCCAGGTTTAGTTACGAATAACTTATAAATACCTGGTTATACACCATTTGAGGCTTGGCCTCGGAGGTTGGGATCTTGAGCCATTAGAAAAGCGGGGAACAGGCCCATAAAGGGCCTGTTCTACCCGTTTAAGGGTAAAACATGACTAAGTTTTATATCTTAAAATCAATCCCTGGTCTATGCCCTGGGACATCAACTCTAGGAGAACTGCTAGTCGAGGCTTCTAGTGAGCAAGAAGCACGAGAACTAGCACATAAAAAACGCTTTGGTAGCTGGCTGTTACCAAAATTTATTACTTGCGAACAGCTAGAATTAACTAATGAACCTCACGTTGTTAAGGATAGTTTTAAAGGATACATGAATGGCAAATGATCTAGCACTACCCAATGATTTAGATGAATTCGGACCAGGATTCCATCCTACCTTAAAGTTCCTCACTGGTACTTGTAAAGAGTGCGAGGAAGACGGCATCCCTCAGAATACATTTTTCGCTAACACCCCAATCAAAGACCCAGTTATAATTGTAATAGACTGGAGATACCACGCAATACAATGGCAGGATGGTAAAAAGATACGGGAATCATTTGATCCTGAATCTCCCATTTACAAGGGGATTGAAGCTCTCCGTCTTGCTCGAAAGGAAAAATACCCCTCCCTGGTCCCCCGTACGGGTCTTTCATTCCTTGTATATATTCTAGAACAAGGACAATTTGCTATATTCTTTCCATCTGCACCAACTCAGCGTCCAACTATGGGAGACATAGCAAAAGTTATTAAACCACTAGACCAAAGAGACTCACCAGCAGCAAAAGCTGCTCCGAATACTCATATTTTTAAGCTTGGTTTTGAGCGTTTAACTAATGCTCACAAGACCACCAGACCAACTGTCACCCCACTAGACCAGCTCCCTGAACAATTCGCAGGCATGGACCCTGGAGACAAGGCTATAGAAAAAGCTATTAAGATGTTCAAGGCACCAGTTAATTCAGTTGAAGAAGCTAAGGATGACAAAGGAGATCGCTAATGGCACGAGATAAATTAGAAAAGCATATACTCTTGAGTAAACAATTACGATTATTGACAGTAGCAGTGAATAGACTATTTGATTTCAAAGAAAAGGTAATATCTGGAACATGTCCTCCCCCAGATGTTAGTCCTGATGATAATGTAGTACCACTAGAACAAGTACTATCTGAGGCCCCAGAAAAAATTATAATTGAGCACACCAAAATAATACAGATCATTGAGCAACTAGAAGCTAGTTTGTTTGATGCAAAGAAGGAGTAATCCCCCTCGCGTGACTAGGCCCAGAGCATCGGGCCTAGTCATTTAGGCACGACTGGGGCAATTAAGGTCCACTCTATGCGGTGACTTTCAACAAATTCTAGACTCTAGTTGATAACTAACGCTAACGATAGCCTTAATAGATAGGTCCGATTCCTATCCGTGCCATTTAGGCCCTAATGGTTGTCAATAGTTTACGTGATTAGAGGTATGCCTGGTGAAGCTAATTTATATTGCTATTGATTAAATGTAGAGGTTCGATTCCTCCGGGGCCATTGGAGATAACAAATGTATGTATGGAAACCTAATACTGTTGATGTCAATTTGGCCATTGAACAAGGACTAGAAGGTTGGGAATTAGTACATATAGATAGATACAAAACAGAAGCTATTTTATATCTAAAATGTAGATTCTCAGGCCCATGATTACTTTACAGCGAGGCGATGCTAGACGTTCCCCATTCCGTGGATCAGCTCATCTGATCTATGCAGATCCCCCTACAAATAGAGGGACAAACGAAAGTCCAGGTAATTCCGATCGACTAAGCGATATAGAATATTATAATTTCGCACTAGAATGGCTCACTAATGCCATTCCCCACCTAGAACACCACGCAACCTTAGTTATATGCTGTTATCCTAAGATACGTCGCGTCTACGAACGTGTGATGGAATACAATTTCAGTAGGATAAAATTTATACAGGAAGTGATTTGGCATTATGACTTCGGACTCTACACACGCCGACAATTCGTTCCCAGCCACGACAATATACTCATTTATCAACAAGGTACCCCATCCTTTAATTGGGCTGATATTGCAATTACTTCTCAACGACAACAGGCAGGCGATTCCCGTGCAGACGCCAGAGGTCGTACGCCTGGCTCTGTCTGGAGCATACCCAGGGTGCCTGGTAACAGTCTTGATCGAAGAAGAATCCATGGTCACCGTCGTTCCTGCCAACCAATAGAATTATGTACTAGAATCCTACGTGCATACACTAAACCCCAACAACTAGTTTACGACCCCTTTGCTGGCACTGGTACTATGGCACAGGTAGCAAAAGATAATGATCGTAATTATTTCGGTATAGACATAGCTCCTGAATATGTAACAGAAGCTCATGACCGACTAGACCACGTGTTTATTGATAGGTGGAAAAGATGACAATTTGTGATCAATGTAAGCAACCAATAGGCGAAGAAGACTCTAATGCCGTTCCATTAAGGGACTTGTCTAGCTGGAAAGGGCATGGGAACACATATATTGTTCTTCGTCATGCTGGTGATAACATAATTCCAAATCTAGAAAATACAGATTACGAGGATCTATGTACTAGGTGCTCAGCTAAGAACATACTACAACTTTGTGTTGAGTATGAAGCACGGTGTCTCGGAAATGGTATTAGAATTCCATAAAACTTTCGGGCTACCTATTCGCCAGACCCCACGTATATGGAGTTATGCACCAGAGAGACTACATAGCTGGGTCGGCCAAGGGGAAAAGATAGTACAGGATGAATTAGATGAAAATGAATGCTAAACAGGTACTAGTTATAAGTAAAGATAACCAAAGCTTAGCTACTTATGTCTGTAGATTAGATATATTGATAGCTAATACAGCCTACTTAGGAAACACTAGTATAAGAATAAAAGATACTGATTTTGAATTTAAGATAAGTATGGAAATAAGGAAATACTACGCAGACCGAGGTTTTACATGGAATACCGATGTTTTCAGTAATCTACACCTTAGCTGGAAGGACGCTGATGACTAAGCATTGTAATGTAAATGTGCGTATATCTAAACGTGATACCCCAAATCTACCATACCGTAGATGGTGTCCTAAATGCCTGGTTTGGTCTGACATTACAGATCGGCAAGCAACCAGGGATCAGTCAATAACCCAGGAAAAAATAATTAAACCAGGCAGTAACTTCGGAGTTAGCCGATGATGAATGAACTAAATAAAATCTTAGACACGTGTATCTATGATCTCATTATCCATACATTAAAAGATGGCCGCCATAGATTAGCAGCGAATCTTGAAGAGATCTTTCATACAGGACGTGGCATTGATGTAGACCCTAACTGGACGCTTAGGCACTGCATAGAACAAACTATTGATAGAGCGAACTATGAATGATGGATATTAAACTAAAGATCCGTACTGGCAAATACATAGAAACTATTCCAGCTCACCTGGTAATCTCTGATAACAAGACAAGGATTACATTTCCGTACAATGTCCAAGCCCTTGAGGAGATTAAACAATTCCAAGGACGCCGTTTCATTGATAGATCATCAGGCGGACCAGCTTGGGAATTCGAGAACTGCGAACGTAACACCTATGCACTCAAGTATCTGATGGGCTGGCGACCCACGGAATGTATACATAAAATAAAATGGGATCATATAGATTCTAACCTTTACCAACACCAAGTGCAAATAATTAATTTCATTCTAACCAACCGTCGTTGCATGATAGCAGCAGAGATGGGGCTAGGTAAGACTCTTGCTATGATACGAGCTATGGAGCTCTCCCCAGCCAACTACTGGTGGCTAGTGGCTCCGTATGGTGCACAACGTGAGTGGGCTAGACAGCTCGATAGGTGGGATGCTAAATGCCCACCTAAAATTATAACTACGTACGAATCACTACACAAATACATGGATGCAGCCGAGCATCCACCTGAAGGAGTAATATTCGATGAATCCTACAGAATTAAGAATCCCTCTGCACAGCGTTCCCAAGCTGCTGGACACTTGTGCAGACTTATGCGGGAAAATGATCCTGAATCCTACATTGTACACCTCTCAGGTGCACCCGCCCCTAAAGATCCCTCTGATTGGTGGCATCAAATTGAATGTCTTGAACCTGGCTTCATACGTGAAGGAAATATCCATAAATTTCGACAAAGGTATGCTAACATTGTCTTTGAGACCGGAGAGTTCGGGAAGTACCCAGTCATCAAAAGCTGGAAGGAAGATCAGCTATCCAAACTTGGCAAAAGACTCTCCCCGATTGTACTAAGCCTAAAGAAGAAGGATTGCCTAGACCTACCAGATAAAATATTCGACCCTATTACATGCACTCAGGGTGAAGAGTACTCAAGGGTAGTAGATCTTATGATGAAGTCCGCCGCGAGCCCCATAGAAGCCCTAACATGGCTACGTGAGTTGAGTGATGGATTTAAATATCGCAGTAAGATGGTACACCAAGAATTTCCTGGTGAAGAAACTCCTATCTATGAGTGGATAGGCTCACCAAAAATAGCAATCCTCGAAGAATTACTAGACTTCTATCACGAAGAAAACGGTGGGCCTGGTAGACTGGTAGTATACGCTTCATTCATAGCAACAATAGAGTACCTAGAAAAATTCATCAAAACGAAGAAGTGGGATGTAGCTACTATATCCGGTAAAGGATGGAGTGATGAAAAACTTCTGGAAAGATTTGATTCTGATACTGGTAACATTTGTTTGGTTGCTAATCCTGCTTGTGTCCATGGTATCTCTCTACAAAGAACAGAATGTCTGGTATATTATAGTAATAGTTTCTCTGTGGACCATCGTATCCAAAGCCTTGATAGACGGGACCGGCCCGGAATGGATACCAGTAAAGGAACGCGAATCGTAGACATAATTAATCTACCAGTGGATCAGTTAATCCTTGATAGACTTAATAGTGGGATTGAGTTACAAGCTATTACTATGAAAGAGATAAGACAGGTGATGGGGTGATCTATTTAGCAGATAGACTAGACCAGGATACTATAAGGTGTAAGAAGCCTACCATGAAACAACTAACAGAGGATGGCTGGATAGATTATTTACGAACTAACGGAAAAGTTCTTGAATGCTGGAACACTGATACAAAAGTATGGGAACATATGGACTGTGAGGATGTATATGCCTAAACTAGCACCTACATATGCAATAACAATGCGACGGATACTCATATTTAATATCTTGATTTTTAGTGCAGCTTGTTTATGTGGATACATATACAGATCGATGCCTAAGATAATCATTACAATCCAAATAGACGAGGATGATTTAGCAGAGGCTAAAGAAGGGCGAGAGGGAACTTATAGTTTGTCTCAGTTCATTGATTGTTATTGTAATTTCAATGAGGATGATGTTACTGTGGAGTTTAAAGAATAATGTATAGGTACCTAGCAATTTATGAAGATGGAACTAATGCTCAGATAAATGAACCAACTAGTGACGATATTGTAGCAATACAGGAAGGAGTGTTACAAATAATTAGATACGATGGAGTGTTATGCCGAATTATAGAAGAGTGGGTACATGGTGTAGGGTGGCAACAAGTAGAGGATAAGAGAAATGAAAAAATTCCTGGTATTGGTCCTAATGTCCCTATTATTGGTGCTGGGGGAAATGTCCCTTGCTGACTGTCCAATAGAACATTACCCATCTGCTGACTTCGATCATGATGGTGACGTAGACCTGTATGATTTCTATGTATTCCAACATTACTTTGGTAAAGGACTAATCGAATGAAGTTTGAACGAAAAAGCACATCAAGTAAGATTATTGAGGACATAGAACTAGGCGGAGCCTTCGTATTCTTTCGTAGTAATCTAGTACCATATATACGCATAATTAATCGTGAGGGTGCTATGCGTTACATGGCATATGATGGGGGTATAGAGATAATAAACCCTGGCACAAGTGTATTCCCTGTTAAGCTAGACACTATTACTTGGGATCTAGAGTGATGCAGTATGCTTATTTAGCAAATGCAATAGATCAGAGTGCTTGTAGGATTAAAAAGCCCTCTAAGAAAGACCTAGGTAAAAATTGGATAACTTTTTATAGGGTTAATGGATATAACGTAGAATACTGGTACTATGGAAATTGGGTACCTTTACAATTCCTTACTGTAGATGAGCTATGATATTCCTGGACACTGAAACCTGTGGACTAGTAGGGCCTATTGTACTTATACAGTACCAAGACATTGTGCATCACGTATGGCGTAAGCCTGTACAAGAAACACTAGACTTACTGGAGATGTTTTGTGACAATGACATATGTGCTTTTAATCTTAGTTTTGATTGGTTTCATATTAACAAACTTTATAATTTGCTATCAATTATTGGGGATAAAAGATCTCCTCCGAGCATTAGTGAAGTCGCTAGAATATGCGAGACACAACCACGCCAATATTGCCTCAAGCCTAAGCGATCTCTCGACCTATTTCTCACCGCCAGAAGGAGCAAGTGGCAAGTGCTCATGGATAGACGACCTATCCGTATTAAAAGAGTACCTAGCCAACTTGCGGTTCGACTCGCAGAAACACTCAGAAGAAGAATCCCCCTCAGTCCAATCTTCTTCCACCGACGACCAGAGAAAGAATATAAGTGGCTAGTTGAGGAATGCCAAACTAATCCAAGTCCAGAGTTCAAGGATGTAGTATTAAAGTTCGGTGCTAGCTCAGGACTAAAACCACTCGTAAAGGAATTATTTAATCTTGATTCTATTGATGCAATACCTCACCACATTAGTCCTGAAGAAGATTCGTATAATCCATATGACACTCGATGGGCTAGGGTAATGAAGTGGCATATTGAGTGGTGGGAAATGGAGAGGAATATAAAATATGCGACTGATGATGTTAAGTATCTTGAGCTTCTGTATAAGTACTTTGACATGCCTACTCCTGGCGACGTTGATAGCGAGCTCGCTGCTTGCGTGGGCGTGGTACGCTGGCATGGATACGCGATTTCACAGCTAGCAGTATTGGAAAGGTACACTAAATACAGTCAAAGTGTGCATGAATTTAAAGAAACTGTTTGCAACTTTGACTCATCCCCAGCATCATTAAGGTATCTTCATACTTCTGCTACAGATGTTGAGCGAATAGCAATCAAGTCTACTGACAAGGTAACTCTCGACACTATTAAGGATTGGCCTGGTGAATTGGGAAACAAAGCTAAAAAGCTTATCCTCTTTAGAAAACGATCTAAAGAGCTTAATGTCCTCGAAAAGCTTATGCAATCTCGACGGTTCAACCCAGATTTTAAAGTTATTGGAACTAAATCTGGAAGAATGTCGGGGGGAAATGATTCCGGCATTGCGGGAGGCAGTCTTAACCCCCAGGGTATTCAAAGAGATCCAGCATTTCGATCTTTATATACGCTCGCTGATCCGCATCTTGAACTTAGCGGTGGAGACTTTGAACAATTCGAGGTGACTATAGCTGATGCAGCCTATGAAGATGACAATCTTAGAGCAGTGCTTGAAACAGGTAAGAAGTTTCCTGCTCTCCTGGGGGAACTCCTATACGACGAAGATCACGATGACATCGTCGCCTCTAAGGGTACAGAAACAGACCACTATACTCCCGCAAAAAATACAACTTATGGCTTATTCTACGGGGCACAAGAAGACAAACTGGCTGAAACGGCTGGAATACATAAGGATAGGGCTAAACAAGCACTTTCCGAATTCTACGAACAATATCCAGGCATCCGTGCAAATAGAGAGTTTATCTTTGAGCAGTTCTGTTCTATGCGTCAGCCAGATGGGCTCGGTAGTGCTATATCTTGGAGAGATCCCGCAGACTTCATTGAATCCCTTACTGGATTTCGTCGCTACTTTACACTGGAAAATAATATTTGCCGATGCTTCTTTGAACTAGCACAGAAAATGCCTAAGATGTTCCATGTACCAGGGGAAGTACAACGAAGAGATAAAGTTCAAACACCATGTGGTGCTACACAATCAGCACTATTCGCTGCAGCATTCCAAATACAAGCAAGCAACATGCGAGCTGCCTGCAACCATGTAATACAATCAACTGGTGCTGATATACTGAAGGAGATGCAGCGTAATATTTGGGACTTGCAACCACCTGGAGTTCATAAACCTTACGTACTACCTATGAATATACATGATGAACTCCAGGTGGTGCATGATCCGTACTTGCAAGGTGTCATAGCCTATACGGTAAAGCGTACAGTGAAAGAGTTCAGGAAAATAGTACCACTGTTGAGTATTGACTGGAAGACAGGACTTGAGAACTGGGGAGACAAATGAACCAGTTAGCTGATATAATTAAATGGTGGTTTCCAGGACGAGAGCCTAACTGGGTTGATAGAGTCCCAGGTGGAGGAGATATATTATATATTGAAACTAGGTTGGGGCATGATATAATTGAATTCGATATACTCGCATGTGGTAAAGACGAGTATTTAATGGTAGCTGATAAAATAACGGAGATGAAACTATGACAAGTGAAGAAGTATGGGCTTCTATTCAACAAACAGCATCTTTGTCTAAGAACCAGGACTTATTGATGATAGAAGTATTTGAATTAGTTTTTCCAGAAGAAGCCCTACAGACTGATTTAAGGGGGAATTATTATGCCTATCCCAGAACGGTTCTCAAAGATGATCGAGCAGCTCCTGGAACATGATGAACATAATTCGTTCCTGACCTCACGGTTAATAGAGGAGACACTGGACGACGATCAGAAAGAGAAGTTAATTGAAATGTACGAAGCAGTATTCGGCTACGGAACCGAGGATTCGCTATGACTAAAAAACAAATGCTAAAACTATTGGAACAGACAATGTATCATAAGCTATGTGATAAACCAAAAGTTGTATTAGAAAAAATAAAACCATATTGGAGAGTACGTGTTGACGGAATAAAACATTTACCAGCATTCAAAACCTTACCTGAAGCCTTCAAAGCTGCGAGTACCTATTATGACTAAAGTTGAAATGATTGAGAGTACTAGAGGTCTTTATTCTATGAACAAAGATATACTAGGACTAATAAAGCTCACTGAGGATAAATTTTATAAATGGTTTGATACATTCCAAACTCATGAAGAGCTGAGACGCGTAGATGTTTTCTGTCACAAGGGGCCTAAGAGTTTATATGCAGTTCTAGAAGAATTTGCTAAAGTGTGGGATCATCTCACGCTTACTGAATGGTATAATTTAAGGAATACCATGAAGGGGCACAAGGAAGTTCTTCTCCTGAACAAGCAGATAAAATTATGTAGGGAATGCTGGTCACGGAAGCCAAAGGCAATCAAACATGATTTACGGACAACCCCGAAGAAAGATAGAAAAAATAGCAGCAAACCAACTCATCGTACATATGAATTTGAAGGGGTGGGGGGTTTGGAAAGTGGGTTCGGGTAAGTTTGTAACAGGCTGGCCCGATTACTATGCTTATCATCCTAAGCATGGTGCTAGATGGATTGAAACTAAAGCTCCTAAAGGTAAACTAAGAAATAGCCAGATAAAAAGATTTGGGGAAATGAGTAAGTACGGTGACTCAATCTGGGTACTAGAAGGCAAGGATACTTATCATCGGCTATTCGAGGATTCTAATTGGAGAGCATACATATGATACTAGGGGCTAAGTATAAGAAGAATGATATAGGGCATAAGATAACATTGGCTGAGGACTGGCCTGAAATTGGGTATATTACAGGTATACTAGGGTCTCATATAGAATTAACTCAAGAGAAACATCATTCTAATATTATACCAGAGAGTCTTTTCGCTAGTTGCTATGATCTAATAGAAGAACCTCAGTACGAAACTATACAAGTCTTCGTAATTGATAATGAATTATTCTTCTTAGATAGACAAAAGACTATGTTAGAAAGGATGATTGGTGCTAAAACTGGGAGCGATATATCTAAAGACTAAACTTGGTATGATGACTTTACCAGAGTACCCAATGAAAGGTGTCTTAGTAACCATAAATCCACCCGTGGATATAGTTTTATATAAGTCCCCATTAGAACCATGGCCTCAAGATGGTTGGCATTTACCGTACCTAATATTTTATAAATGTTACAGACTAATACAAATGCCTGAGATGAAAGAAATTAAAGTATTGAAATTAGGTACTAGTTTGTATTACAAACCTTATGATAGATTGAAAAGGATGAATGATTATGAACTTACCAGTCATTGAACCAATGACATACATATCACCTAGCACTTTCCTAGCATGGAAGAATTGTCCGTATAGTGTTTACCTAGAAAAATTATCTGGACTTCTCAAGACGCCTAGAATTTATGGTCGTCCAGCTCGTATAGGATCTCTGTTTGACATACTAGCTTCTTGTCAATTAATACGAGAGCGTGGTATGAATGTACCTAATCATAATCCTACGTTAAATATGCGAAAACTAAAACCACAGGATGACGAACTAGAAATCGCCCAGCATATATGCGATAAATACTTCGAGCAAGGGTGTGCGTACAGACTTCTGAATGCTACCAAGTTAAGTCTTCAGCAAACTTTATACAAGATCGTTGATGGCGTACCTCTCTTCGGTAGACTAGATGCTAATGTAGATGGAGCCGTGTTTGACTGGAAGACTAGAGGGTGGGGTAAAAATACTACTAGTCCTACAGCTGGGTATAATAAACGTGTACACGAGAAGCATGGAGTACAGAAGGAACATCCTGATCATACGAATCTTCCTGTAAGGAAACCTGACTGGGCTACTCAAATGATATTTTATAACTGGCTACTAGGTAATGAACCAGTTAAATATACCATACATGAAATAGTAAATACTACCAAGGGTATAGTATTCGTTGAACACAAAGCTGTTATAAGCAGCACTTATTGTGAGAGTGTATGGGTACAGGTTCAAGCTATGTGGAATCAAATCAATGAGCTTGAGATTGATATACCCGAGCCTAATCCCAATAGTTTCAAGTGTGAAAAATATGATACTATGTGTAACAGTGCAGTCCATTGTACTAAGTATAAGGAGACTCTAGGTGGGGAAGAACGAGAGTTTTACAGCTGAAGTAGAGCGGTTGATTGGCACAGATCGTAGAGCAGAGTACGGTGGAATTGAAGAAAGTTTTAAACGGGTGGCTAAAGGTTGGACTGAGATACTTGGATTCGACATCTCGTCTAGAGGAGTAGCACTATGTATGATCTGGATGAAGATGTGTCGTGAAATAAATAAACCTAAGCATGACAACAGGATTGATATCGCTGGGTACGCCAACTGTTTGGATGAGCTAAATGACCAGGACTGAAGCCATTGCTAAATTTCTATCTCGATTTAAGTTTCCTATGTGCTCCCTGTACACACATGATATGGAGGTCCAAGTAAATGTAACAAGAGGTGATGGAGAACCAATCAAGGGATCGTTTCGAGGTAGGAATTGGCATGGTTATACAGATGGTCTAACCACCTGGAAATCTTTTCGCATCCCTTGGAATGCTAGAGATAATCCGTACTATGAAGATAAAGATATAACTTTTGATATAAGCAAACATGCCAAGGCTATAGGTATGACTGGTTGGGACTGGAAGAATAAATGTAGTAGGTGGGTAGCGTTTGACTTCGACTCAATAGTAGGACATAAACAAGGATTGACAAATGAAGAACTTCAGACAATCTTGGGACGAATACGTAATTATAAGTACTGTACTATTTATGCATCTACTGGCGGTAATGGTTACCATATTTACGTGGTTTGTAATGTGCAAGATGTGTCCACTCATACTGAACATGCAGCGGTTGCTAGATGTATACTTGCCAGAATAAGCACGGAAATACAGTATGACTTGGAAGCGAAAGTGGACGCCTGTGGTAGTAACATTTGGGTATGGCATACTAGGGCTGTACCTGGTAAGTCATTTAAATTAATCCACGAAGGAGAGACTCTAACTGCTGAGCTGCCAAACTGGAGAGAGTTTCTAGATAGAGTAGACAAGCATAAACTATTACCAATTAAGACTAGTGACAAGGACTTACTCATAGCCTCTCAGAACTCAGTAGCGTTAGATGATGAACATCTGCAGTTGCTAGAATGGTTCGAGAGGGATAGTGCTCTTCATTGGTATGATAATGAAAGGCAAATGCTAGTCTGCCATACCGCTGACCTACTACGAGCACATACGGAGCTAAAGCTCCGTGGAATATTTAATACCTTAGCTGAAGGAAAGAATCATGGTCGAGATCAGAATTGTTTCTGCTTTCCTCTCATCGCAGGATCCTGGATCGTCCGTCGTCATACACGGGGATGCCAAGAACATACTTCCTGGTCTACAGATTTGTCGGGATGGTCAAGCATATTTTACAATAGATTACCATCTCTTAGAACAGCTAGTGGAGAGGTGGGAGGAATTGAAGGAGAAAAAGAGTATAATTATAAAAATCTAAACCAAGCTATTGAGGCCCTAGTTATGATGGGCCTTGAAGTAGAAGTACCAATAGAATACGCAAAACGACCTACTATTATTAAGCAGGTAGCAGATAAACTAGTAGTAAGTTTTAAACTAGAAGATGGGGATGATATTGATGGTTGGGCTAAAAAGAAAACCAAGTGGGAACGAGTTTTTTTTCTCCCAATTTCTGGGGATGATGTTGAGTTACCGGATAGTTTGCTGCGGCATGTCACTGCTCTCGGAACAGACATTGGATGGTTTGTGCAGACTAATCATAAGTGGGTACTCGAAGGTACTTTAAATGTAGGAGCAGCTCTACTTGCGAGTGGGTATAAAATAAACCAGGTCAAACCTGTAATGGGTAGCTGTGTCATCCAGAACTGGCAGCAAGTGAACATGCCTTTCAAACCTGAGTACCCAGGTAAACGTAAATGGAATATGAATGCTGCTCAATTCAGATTCAATCCCAAGCAAGGCAAGCATCCTACGTGGGATCTAATACTAGAACATTGCGGCCAATCCCTCCATCCGGAGGAAAATGAATGGTGCTACGAACATGGAATCATTACGGGTGCTATATATTTGCAATTGTGGATTGCATGTTTATTCCAGTTCCCTGACGAACCCCTACCATACCTGGTCTTTTACGGGGAACAAAACACAGGAAAATCAATCTTTCATGAATCCATCGCATTGTTATTTACCGGAGGTTACATTCGTGCTGACCATGCTCTCACCAATCCTTCCGGATTTAACGGAGAGTTATTAAATGCAATACTGTGTGTAGTTGAAGAGACTAATCTAAGCAAGCGAGGCTGGGCAAATGATAGAATTAAAGACTGGGTTACTGGGCGTGAGATTAGTATTCATGCAAAAGGTCGTACCCCATTTAATATTCCTAATACTACTCATTGGGTACAATGTACTAACGATCCTTCGTACTGTCCCATACTGCCAGGAGATACAAGGATCATACTGGCCTACGTTGATCAACTACAGCAAGAGATCCCAAAGACAGAAATTATTAAGCGTTGTCTACAAGAGAGCCCGGCTTTTCTTTACACACTTATCGAACGAGAATTGCCGGATGTTCAAGGTAGGCTCAGGCTCCCTGTACTTGATACTGAATTAAAAAACAGGCAGCAAGAGTTAAACAAGGATATGGTTGCCGAGTTCTTAGACACAATGCATATGGTAGATGGTAAGAAAGAATTATTCTCCTCAGTCTATGAGTCATTCGTTAAATGGCTAGACCCTTTAGAGAAGCATGAATGGAGTAAACGTAGATTCAGTAAAGGTTTGACTACTCAAGGAGTGTTGGTAGGACGTAGCGGGAATGATGGCAGTATGTACATAGGCAATATAAGTTTCATACAGTGCGAGGCAGGAACTAGACTAAAGATTGAGAAAGGTAGGCTTAGATGATCTGGATTTTAATGGTACTCTTAGTGCAGCCTGAGTATATTACTATTAAAACTGAGTACACAATACCACTCCCAAAGCCACAACCAATAGGTGAACGCTTTCCAGAAACACTATTCGTTGATGCATTTCCAGTTGTCCCAAACCAAGAGACTCTGCCAGAAATATTTGATTTGAGGGCATTTGCAAAATTTCAGAATCAGTTTGGTACACTAGAATACGGGGCTCGGCCATACAATTATAAATACAAGTTCAAGAATGTGGGTCCAATCTATGGAACTTATAGAATAGGTGATGCTGAACTGAACCCAAATCGGATGGTAGAAAAATGGGCAGACTTAAGGATCGAAGTACACAAGGGATGCCGTCGCTGTTTCGACACCAACTGCGATGGACTTATTGATGCAGAAGATTTAATGTATCTGCTAGCAACACGGGGGCGGTGGCCATCTCAACTATGGAGACACCATATATTCCGAGCGTATCCCTTTGTCTTTGAAATTGGAGGAGTTGGTGGATGAACATAGTAAGACCTAGTGCTGAACTATTATCTATCACACCTGATGCAGAGAAATTAATTGAAAGGTGTGGACGTGTATGTTATAAATCAGAGGACAAGATAACAGGAGACAGTGCTGCTAAGTTTATAGAAATGATTATCAAGCATGGGCATGAGTCTGTACTCGAACATGCTAGTGCTACAATACTATTTATCTGCGATCGTGGTGTATCACATGAGCTTGTACGCCATCGACTAGCTAGCTATAGCCAAGAGAGTACTAGGTTCTGTAACTATAAAAATGGTGTAACATTCATTAGTCCTACTGGATCTGATGTAAATGCTGATTGGCTAGAGAATTGTGATCATGCTGAAAGAAAATATATACAGATGATCCAATACACTACTCCGCAGATAGCAAGATCAGTCCTGCCTATTAGTCTTAAGACTGAGATTGCAGTTACAGCAAACTTCCGTGAATGGAGGCATATAATTAAACTAAGAACTAGTCCCCAAGCACACCCTCAGATACGAGAGATTATAGAAGAGGCAGCAGCATTGTTGGATAAGGAGGCTCCTACGGTTTTCCAATAAAGTGCTCATGTAAAGCATTAACTTGATCAGCCATTGATTCTATAGTTGATTCAACTCTACTCAATCGACCTTCATGGTTCCAGACAGCACTACCAGCTCCTATTGCAAGGAGAGTGAGTATTGAAATTGTGACAGTTTGCCACATATTTTTCGTCATTTCCTAAGTTCCCTCAGTCTTTCTTGACCAGCGATGAGTTCGGGGTCATTCGGATCGACCCCTGCTCGTCGTCCTACTGTACTAAACCGTTTCAATTTACCTGATTCAATAAGTCTTTTCTCTAGCTTCTGTGCTTCTGCCTTCTTTGGGTCTGAAGTAAATGTATGAGCACCAGTCATTAGGTACAGTATTCTCATGCCTAGATCGGTCTTAGTGTCTATTGTTTTCTGAGCAATTCTAAGACCCCGAGAGATAGGTAGGTTATTTAATACATATTCTCCAAAATTATCAGTAATGACCTTCTGACTAAAGGCTTCACGACCTGATGCAATCTCAAATCCTACTCTTAGAATAGGATTTAACCGACTAGCCCCCTTAGACAGGACGCGGCCAAGGCGGCCCAAGATTGTTGGGTCCATTGCATCATCTATATTTGTCATACGTAGATCAGCAAATGGTGATCCTGGGTCGCCAAGTAGTATATTAGTACCAGGGATAGGGAAAGTTGAGGCAGCCTTGAGGTAATCTGGAACATCTTCCTCGGTGATCCCAGCAAGTTTATTATATGTCTCAATCACTCTTGGATTCTTCAAGGCCACCCCAATTTGCAGAGGTACATTCTTCCTCATCCATGTATAGAACAAGAAAGTAGGCCTCATTATTTTTTTCTCAAACTGAGTCAGATCAGAATAATCAAAAAGATATTTATTTACTGATCTCATTGCTTCTAGGTTAGTCAGACCATCGGCCTTCTTAGATAAGTAATGTGCAATGCGTGCATTATTTTCTACTGCAGCTCCTACATCTCGCATAAAACGTAATGGCCGTATCTTCTCGAAGGCTTTCTCTGTGATCCCACCGTGGATACTTGCAAACTCTGCACTCTCACGTCCGAGCCTAGGGATACCAAACTCAACCAAGGCATCTACCATCTTGGCATCAGCAGGAGATAGTTTCTCACCCTTGGCCATAAGTCCTTGTAGACGTCTAGCTTCTATGTAGTACTTAGGATTCTTTACCCCACCTAGTGCATTAAGGACCATGTTACTGACCGCATTCCTAAAATGAAACCCAGGGAATGGGGTAGTTAATCCTACTCTGAACCAGGCCGTAAAGTTTTTATCTATGACATCTATGAACTTCAGCATATTGGAGTCATTAAATATACTCTCTTTAAGATACCCATCCATTTGGGTCAATTCATCTACGAACCTAGTAGGGATATGCAAACTTTTATCAATGCCGTCAGAATTTAATCCTAACTTCTTCAAGAATGTAGTTGCCTTCATACCTTGTATGTTAGGCTTAGCATACATCTCTACCATAGTCATGGCAGTTTGTGCTTTATTAATAGCACGAATATGATCTATATGCCTGTCTCTCCAGATATTAACTGGATTCATATCAAAGAAATCAAATTTAATTTTATGGTGATCTCTTAGGTACTGGTTGATCGACTCAATGCCTTCCTCCTTGAATAATTTCCTAGCATTAGCTGAACCTAATTTAACTCTGGCTTCATTTAACATTAGATTATAAGTATTAAGATCTCGCTTCCTCAGAGCTCTTGCCTCAGGGCTGATGACGCGTTTCACATAATCTAGTGTGTCACTCTTGAGTCGCGTGATATCAATTCTTGAAGATTGCTCTAGCTTAATTAAATCATCGGAGTCCCCAAAGAATTTCTCTACCAACATCAACTCATCAGCATCTAATCCATTTGGTGCCCATATTTTTTTAATTTCATTCAAGTGCCTAGTTCTTAGGTACTCTGAAATCTTAACACTTTCTACCTTTTCCCCAATCTTCAGTAACAGTGCTCTTTCTAGTTCTTCCTTAGGTGCACCTAAAGGATCTTCGGGTGAGCCCTTTATTTTTTTAAGTTCCTTTGCCCCGGCTTTTTTTAATTTTGTTACCTTCTCGCTTGCACGCTTACTTAGGGCCATGGTAGCCTCTTGAATAGTCTCAGGCTGTGGCCCAAGAATCTCACCACTGACTCTAAGTTTTGGGTCAAACCTGCGGGTTTCACCTGCAAGTATAACTCTCTTAGCTAATTGAGAGGATACAAGAGCATCCCCCTTAGCCAAGTTGTCTACGTTTCGCATTAGTTCTTCGGTTTTTTTACCTACAACTGCTAAATCTTTAGCACGTGTAGTCTTCTCCAGATCTATCAGTTCCTGAACCTCTGGCCCACGGTTACCAAATTTACGCTTGGTAGCCTGGAGGAACTTAGCCTGCTCTTTATTGAATATGGTGATACCCTTAGTCGGTAGTGCGGTAATCCTACCTTGGATTGCAATGATCTTTTTCTCTACTTCTCCCACATTCCTAGTAGCATTTCTAACGCCAATCTTAGCTGACCGAGCTGTTGCTAATTCCCCACTCTTAATTGATAACTCAATGTTAGTCTTAGCCAGGGTCTCCTGAAGTTTAATTTTCCTCATGTCGGGCATTAGGCCGATGGGAAATTTATTCATTATATGTTTGATTGATTTAGCATCACCTACATCACCAATCACAGATAGTTTAAGGATACTACGCTTAGGTCCCACTCTTTCTACCTGTAGTAATGCCCGGAATTCTTTGGCTAGTACCTGCATGAGCTCTCTAGTTTCAGTTTCTTTGGTGGTTAGTACTGCTGCAAGTTTAGTATCCTTCCGAGCTATAGCTGCTGCACGTCCGGCTGCCTGTGTACGTCGTGTAGCATTGAGACCACGCATACGATTAAGGAGTTTGGCTGGTTTATTTAATGTACCAACACCACCAACAAACATGAGAGGGTCAAGAGCTAAAATTATTCCTAAATTTAACCATTCATTATCTGACCCAGTAACATCCTTACCAGATACAGTAAAGCTACCACCGCCGGGGATTAAACTTTTCGGAACATTGGAGAGGAAACGAGTATTACCAGTGCGTGCAAATGCAGCTAGACTTCTAGTAGCATTAGCTGGTGCATCTAAACCTGTAAGTATAGGATCAAATACCGTCTGTAATACAGAGCGGCGGGCTCTAGGTAGATCAGTTGCAGTACCTCGTACAGTATTAGAAGGCACTAGGTGTCCTCCCTAATCGTTTTAACTGCACATTTCTAGATTTCACACGTTTCTTTCGCTCAACAATAGACTCTTCAAGCTTTCTTGGATCACGTCCCTGCAATAATTTATTTTCTATACTCGTCACATCCCCACCAGTTCGCCCCGCAATTTCAGGGGCTAAAATCATTGCCGTTTCTTCTGGAGTAGCACCACTGGAAGTCAATAAATCTTGGAATACTTCTGTTATCGTTAGTGTAGGTGTAGGGGCCTGTCCAAAGACCCCGGATTTAGGTAACTTTTGAGTTGGTATAACCCCCTCTTGATCAGAGGCCATTTCAAACAAATCAGGGTGCCACAAAATAAAATCACCTAATATCCGATCGATTTCAAAAGGAGTAGCACCTTTTTGAATTGCACTAGCAGCGAAGCTAATCGAAGCAGTTAAACTCTTCATCTGAGTTGCTATTGTATCTGCCTCACCCCCTGTAACTTTTAAACCAGTCTTACCCAGCTCTGAACCCATCTTCCTATAAAGAGCTAGTTGCTGATCAGCAAGATCCTTCATATACTGAGGCTGATTCATACCCATTTCTTCATCGTGGAGCTCAAAGATAGCTAAATCGACTGGATCAGTTATTTTATTTAATCTTCCACCTTGAGTTATTACACTACCAGTAAGTGAAGTATCAAACTCAGCTTTTTTCTGGGCTGTAGTTTTAGCTTTATGTTCAGCAGCCTTTAATCCTTGTCGTCCCGCTATATTGTTGAGATTCTGGAATGCCTGTGATTGTTCTGCGGGTGATGCATCAGGATTATTGAGTTTACTAGTTTGTTCGAGCTTATACTCATTCTCTGCTAACGCAACTTCGGTATCTGATTTAATTTTGTTAGCTCGTGCCTTTGCTGTAATAGCCTTAGCTGCATTTATATTTATAGCCCCCTGCTCTCCAGCTTGAGCTATACGTAACTCTACACCAGACAATGCTGCGGTAGCTAGCATGTTATCTTCTCTTGCCTTGAGAATTTTATCTGATGCACTAAACTCAGCTTCAGTAGCTAGAGCTTCAAATTGACGAGCTCTAGCTATGGCTGTTCTTTGAACAAAGGGTGCTTTAGCTATAGCTTCTTCGTTCTCCTGTTCAATCCCTGCTATTTGTTTCTCAGTTAGTTTATTTAATGTACGACTACGGACTAGTTCTCCTTTCAAAGCCTGCTGCTGAAGTGCCTGTTTTTGCTGAGCTAGCTTCTGATTCTGAACTAACTGTAGAGCTGCCCCTAGAAAATTATCATCAGGATCAGCTATATTCCCGATTAGGCCACTGATTAAACCTGCATTTTGTTGTAATTGACTCATTATTATCAGTCTCCAAACCTACTACCTATCTGACCGCCTAATTGCCCACCTAATGCACCAAGAATTAGCCTATCAGACAACAGCATTCCAGCAGCTAAACCACCAACAGCACCAAACCCAGCGGCTGCACCTGCACTACCTACACCAATACCTACACCAGCAGGAATACCAGCAGCTAAAGCCCCAGTACCAGCAGTTGTAGAAGCCAAGCCAGCAGTAGCACCGAATCCTAGTTTAGCTATAGCAGGAGCCAGATAGGGTGCGAATATAATAGCAGCAATAGTACCAACAGCAGCTCCTACTTTTTTAGCTGTACTCTTTTTACGCTCACGCCTCTCTAATTTTTCTTGGGCCTGCCGAGCCACTAGTGCATCAGATATTTGCTGCTGTCGAGCCTGTTGGCGTTCGTTTAAATTAGATTTCAAAATACGATCATTTTGAATAGTCTGGGCACGACGTGCTAGTAGCCCTGCTAATGTTTGGTCTAGATTGCTTAATGCCATTACCCAGTCCTCCCGAATAGTCTAGTCAAGAAATCCCTACCAATATTTAAACCTTCAGGGATAAAATTGAATATGGAGTTGCTCAAATCTGATCCAGCAAGACCCCGGCTAGAAGCATTCAGAAAATTATCAAAGAATTCATCATCAGCAGCCCCTGAAGCCAGGAACCTTTCTAATTCAATATTCCGCAGTCCTTCTTCTCTAGCCCGATCAGCAGCAAACAGATCACCCAGTGTCTGTACACGTAGTGCAGGATCATCAACATCACCAGCTTGTAGTGCCGCTGCTAGCTGACCAATACGTGAAACTTGTCCTGATTCTGTTGCAGCTAATTGATTCAATAGCTGGGATCGCAAGGCATTAGACTGAGTGTTCGTCTCAAACTGCTGACCTAAAATACTTTGTAATGCCCCTGCTCTTGCTTGAATACCAGCCCCTTGTACTAAAGCACCAGCACCTGCTGATGCTCCGCCACCTCTTATACCAGAGGCTTGCAAATCCCGAGCAGTTAGTCCAAGAGCTGCTTGAACTTCTTGCAAAATTGCATCATTAGCAAATTGAGTTCGTTGCCCTACCAACTCATCAGTAAAAGGATCTACTGGCAAGGCATTTTCAATGTCCCCCCGTTGACTTGCAAATATATCTTCTATAGTACCTTGCAATCCACGGTTAGCTTGACCAAAAGATGTAAAAGCATTAGTCCTTGGGTCAAAAGGATTATCTTGGTTACCTCGCAAAGTTACCAAAGCTTCTTGAGTGGCACGTTCACGATCTTCATTAGCGGCTTCATCTTGCTCAAAAGCTAATCTAAGGAAATCAAGAGAGGTTTCATTGAATCCAGTACGATCTCCAGGCACACCAAATAAATCTACATCCTTATCCAATCGGATACCCCGTGGTGTGCGGACAGCTATGCCTGTATTGGGATCTACAATACTAGTTAATCCACCTGTAATACTACTACCACTAGCAGATCCCCCACCAGGAGGATTCACACCTGCTAGACTAAAGGGGTTAAAATTTCCTGATCCTAACGCCATATCAAATCCTCTGCACTAGACTTAAATTTATATACTCAAAGAAACCCCAGCCGCTGCCTCTTGTTGAAAAATCTGTATTACCATAGTGAATAGAAATTATAACAGGTGTAGATTTTAATGTTGGTTCCATCAATGACTGACCCATAGAATCAGAAAGTGATATAGCTTCATCCGACATACGTAACAACCAAGCACCGAATGCTATATTATCCTCTTTTGTACCTGCTTCTAATTGCTGGTTGCCTAGGTTAAATTGTTCCTTTATAAAGATGGGTTGTAATGCACGGACTACACTATTCACTGGCATTATAGCTATTTGCTTAGGGGACATGTCCCATTGGAAGTCAAATATAATCAAAGTAACAGGATTCTTGAAGCGTACAGACTCTAGGTTCTGTTGATTAATACCAGAAATAGCACCAGGATATGGGAAACTAGTCACTACGTACCACCTAAGACATATTCCACAACAATTTCTTCATCAGCATTTGCTTGAATTTCTACTTGTACCAAATCTAGATCTGCTTTAGGGTTACAAATATGAAGCAAAGCATGTGCAGCCGGGAGAACAGTTAAAGTAGCATCTATTTGTTTCAGACGGATGCCTTGCACATTTTCTGAGATAGACTCATCAGATGACTTTACAATTTTAAGCCATACTAAAGCAATCAAAGTCATAGTACCTAGTGGAATAATATGCCAACTGGAGCTAGTTGGTACTACCATTCTACCTTTATTATGTTGGGTAAAAGCCTCTGTAATTGGATCAATTTGTACCACGATTTCTTTAGCAGAAGTCGTCCCGACTGTTACAGTTCCAGATAATTGTCCTACGATTGCCATTAGGCATCTCCTGCTATAACATATTCTACAATGGTATCTTCCGTGGCATTCCCGTCTACTGTAATTACTGAAATATCTCCATCAGCCTTAGGGTTGGAAATCCATAGTAAAGCATGAGTACCTTGGAATGATACTACAGTTGGCCCTGCTTTAGTTAGATTAATTTTAGCCAATGTTTCGGCAATAAGTTCGTCTGAAGAACGCACTACTTTAATCCAAATAAATACTATATTGGTTATGTTACCAATAGGAATTACATCCGCAGAGGCTTCAGCCGGTATTAGTATACGCCCCCGTCCGGTATGCTGTGTAATAACTTCAGTGGTAACTACGATTGGAAAACTAACTTCTGTTACTGTATCGGTACCAATTACAAGTGTACCACTACTATCTGCTTGGATTAATCCCATTATCGTCGTCCTCTCAAATGCACATCAATATTGAATCCGTTTATACGGAATGAATTTGTGGTCTCTAGGGATAACTTCAGGGTTAATTCCTCTGCTGTTATACCTAGGTGTTCTTTCAATTCAGTTAAAGTGCTTTCCTCTCCATTCACCTCAATTACTATATCATCTTCAACTTGCCCCTGCAACCGTAGGTCATTCCAATGTTTCTTATATCTTTGATCTGGTACAGTTAATAGACCAGAAGTCCAGGACATTTTTGGAGTAGTTAGAATAGTTGATAACTGTGAATCTTCAAGTGTTCCTAATTTATTAAACCCGGTCTCGGTATTCAACCATCGATCTTTTTTGAAAGTAATAAAACTATCAATCTCTGGATCAGTTAATTGCGTCCATGCACCACTCTCAGACGGATGGAAAATAAAAGTAGGGAACTCTGAATCTGGGAAAGATAGATACAAAAGTTTATACTGAGAGTCTTGTTCAAGTCGACAGAATTTATAAATATCAGCAGGGATTTCTTTTAATTTTTCCCCAATAGCCTCTGAAATTTTAATGGGCCGTGCATCACCAGTATATGCATACACACCATCCCAGGCTACAAAGTATAGCACACTCTCTAGTATTACATATCCCTTCCCACCTTCAACATTAACACACCCTGGATCAAATAATTTTCTTAATATACCACCTAGTAGAAAATCACCCGTTAATGTCCAGGTCTCGGATTCTTTAAAGATTATAAGCTGCCCTAAGAATTCAATTAAACCCGTGACTGAGGAACTATCACCAACAGGGAAGTTTAAGTTCTCATCTATGTAGTTAGGTATATTATCTGCTAGCTTGTTACTTTCTTCAATTGTCAGACCTGTACCTGATGTAGAATACCTTAAAAACTCTGATTGATAGGATGAGCTTACTTGAATATTATTATTCAGACTTACATCATCACCTAGTTCATTAGAATAAATACGACTTTGAAAATTCATCATAGCAGTACAAGGCTTACGTATACTATGTCCAGTTGTCAGAGCTATGAGATTAGAATTTAAAGTAGAGGATTGACTACCTGTCAAGTCTACTTCAACATAATTTTCACCATCAATAATGTCAACTACACCAGTAGGGAAAGTGCCTAAGTATTTAAAAGCAGTTTCCTCTTTAGCTTTTATATATACCCCTACTCTTATTTTCTTTTCCTCAGAATACAAAGAATTAAAGGGTTCAAGCATATTATGATTAGGATCTATTCCGATACTCTGAGTTTTGGTTCTAGGTAAGAATACTTTTAATTTAAAACCATTAGACCCACTTAATGCTTTATCACCACTCTCCCATATAGTCGCATTTGATTCTAAACTAAATCCATGGTTCAAAAACTTGGCATTCTCCCCATCGTCGTAATCTCTAGTCCCTGAATCATAAATAAAGGAACAGGCTACAGAGTAATCACCTGCATCTAATGCATTATCTGCAGAACCGACACTATCAAATCGTACACGATCTGGTTGACCTATACTAGTCAAAGCAGCGATCATTACACCACTTGCTGAAGGCTCCCCATCAGCATTCTGTGGGCGATAGAAGTAAGACCGGATGCTCCTGTATAATAATTTTTTTAGTGGACGTCTTCGTAGATCCCCTAAAAAATAGGATATGCTACCAAAGTTAAAGAAATTACCATTATATGCAAAGGATGTTAAATACGTATATGGGGAAAAACTAACAATAAATGTACCAAAACTTACTATTACATCTTCAGAGGTAACAGCAATAAATGACCCACCACTCTCTACAAAAAATCGGTGGTCAGAAAAAATATGTGCTAATTTACGCCCAGCAGTTACTAGTTGTTTAATCACATGAGGATGATTGCATAGGTCACCTTTATTTATGATTACGTTATCGCAATCCTGCCCTAGTCCTGGATCGCCCAGGATCTTGTCAGGCTTAGAACTGAATCCTTTAACACTGTTAGAACCAATCGTCGGCATTAACCACCTCCTGATCGTGTCCCGACAATGATTCGATCATAGTCTCTAGGAGATCATTATAAACACCGGTCCACAGTTGTACGTTATCTTCATCAGCTCCTAGTGCTAGTACAGTAGCCCAAGCAACTATCAAATCATGCTGATTTAATGGTATACTATTATTAGTCCCTGTTAAATCAGACACTGAAATTAAAGTATCCACTACTGGTATATACTGAACATTAAGCACTAGATCACTTGATAAGTCAAGATACCAGCCAATAGCATAAGTATCAGCAGCAGTCCGCCGTAGAAAAACTGCAGGGCATGTTGAACTTCTTGCTTTAATTTCATCAAGAATAGGAATGCGTACACCACTGGACTGTACTCCGAGTAATTTTTGTAACGAAGAGGTAAATGTTATTTCTGTAACTTGGTCAGTAAGGGTAATCTCCTGATCTATAACAATCGGATTGTACCCATTAGCTACCATCTTACTATAAATTTTTCTAATGGATGCATTAATGAATAGACGTAGAGGTTCATTAGTTTTAAATCTAGTCGACTTAACATCATCAATGTTAAGTCGAATAAAATCAATGATTTCTTGATAAGTCATAGCACCGTCCTCTTGCTCCTACCCACCCATGTCCGGCCTGTTGACACCTGGCCGAGCACCGGGTACTTGTACATCATAAAACAGAACGCTTCACGTACGACAACAGATTGAGATGACCCAACTGCATGAAACCCTATGACCATTCGCTCGGCGTTGGTGGGCAGGAAAGCACTACCAGCAAAATTAACAATCTTGAATGCTCTTGGAGGGGTTGCCGGTATCGTAATCGTGGCGGTTTCGTGACAACTGAAGCCACTTCCCGAGTCATCGGTAGTCCCAGTAATCAGGCGAATGTCACAGAACCTTGCTCCCTGTGCTAGGAACACATAGCTACCGGCAATTTGCACGGATCGCAACAACACTCGCGGATCACCACCAGGGAAGTCTACAGCTACAGCACCCTCATTACTGACGTTATACTCGCCCAATGTAGCCGCGGTGCCATCGCCCAAATTGTCCCACGTGCCGGCATCCAAATTGACCGCCACACCCGGAGCACCACCAAGGTGATCGCAATCGGGTGCTGCACTTGCCTTGGTTGGGCTAGTGCCGAAGATGCTGAAGTCGCCGTACAGGTTCCCCACAAACTCACTGGTC
>SDBT01001541.1_pt1 | contig 40807 bp, 49 predicted proteins | sample 2277101 | NCBI WGS metagenome assembly SDBT01 (sample SAMN10404973, study PRJNA504765) | marine sediment metagenome | isolation source: marine sediment core GS10_PC15, 103 cmbsf | place: Arctic Ocean: Southern Knipovich Ridge | collected 2010 | reverse complement strand
ATGGCTAGATACATTGGTCACTCTCTCAGCTACATCTACTAAACCGGAAGTTGATGTTAATTCGATCAGCGACGATGCGCCTGCAGCCGACAATTTAGAATTAGATTACGACGGTACTGGTTTTGATAAAGCAAACTCAGAAATCGGTACAGTCGCCGTTAATACCGATATGCGTGGAACAGATGGGGTAGATACAGCCACAATGCGTGGGACGGATAGCGCAGCACTTGCAGCAGTTGTAGGTGCTTTAGCCGATGTGGCTGCTGATGGCGATCCAACTGCTGTTGATACAGTAATGCAATATGTAAAACAATTAATTAATATTCTAATTGGTACTGACGGTATCGTATCTTTTCCAGCAGCCGCTTCTCCGGCCAACGGTGTGTCTCTAGCCGAGGTTATTCGTGCAGCCTTTGATGATGTAACTGGTCTGAATGGCGATGTGATGAGAGGAACAGATGATGCAGCATTAGCTACTGTTGCTACCGAACTAAGATTAGCAGAACTTGATGGGGTCAACTTGCCTACAGACATTGCCAACGTTCAGTCTGATACAGATGATATCCAAACTCGATTACCCGTCTCATTAATTGGTGGAGCGATGGACGGTGATATTTCTAACATTCAGGCAGACGTGATCGGTAATTCTGAAATTGCCACTGATGCAATTGGCTCAGACGAATTAGCTCTATCTGCCATACAAGAAATTTCCAGAGCCATAAACCCACAAGTAAACACCGCTTTTGACGATATCACTTTCTTGATGGTAGATAGCACCAATCACAATCCTAATACGGGTTTGACTGTATCAGGAGAAAGATCACTAAATGGTGGTGCTTTTGCGGCCGTAACGGGTACAATCGCCGAAATCTCCGATGGTATCTATCAATTAGACGCTTCTATGGCAGACATGAACGGAGCGATGATTATCTTTAGGTTCTTTGAAGGTTCATCTGATGACACCTTCTATCTTATAAAAACGGCGGCATAATAAAATGATGAGAATGATTATTCCAAACACTCAGACATTTCATACTGCATCACATTCTTTGTGGTCTGGTAGTTCTCTTTCGTCTGGTCAAGGTGGTGGTGCTGCTGCCGATGACCTAATCGCACAATCTCGATCAGCATTTAGATTTGTCTTTAGTCGTATATTTGGGAGAGTGAACTAATGTATAACATAAAACAATCAACCGCTATTACGATTCCTTTCTTTGCACACGATGCCGCTGGTGATGCTGTTACTGGTCTAACCAACGTTTCATTTACTAAACGTATATCAAAAAATGGTGGTGCGTTTGCGGCAATGACAGTCGTAATCACAGAAATGGAGAACGGATGGTATTCTATTCCGCTTTCTGCTTCTCACTCTGATACTAACGGACTTTTAACAATCGTATTCACCAACGCAGGCGCAAAACAAGTCAACTTGCAATGGCGAGTGCAAACACGATTGATAGACGATTTGGCCTTTCCGACCGTTTCTGGACGTTCAATCGATGTTGAAGCTACCGGTGAGGTTGGAATCGATCTTGATAATACAGTTGGCGCATTGGGTACATCTGACTTCGATGCTGATTATCTGGACAACTCCCTTTTGGCTGATGATGTGATTGCTGCGGAACAAATTGCTGCAAATTCTATTGGTGCATCCGAGCTCGCTGCTGATGCGATCGGTGCTTCTCAATTAGCCACAGACGCAGTTGAGGAAATTGCCGATCAAGTGTGGGATGAAGTATTAACAGGTGCAACACACGCTGTCGTTGACTCATCTGGCCGCCGACTTCGTGACCTTCAAGAGTTTGGTGTTTATGAAGGTGGTGCAGTTTGGATTGATATTCTTAATGGAAGTCCTGGTACTACTGATTTTGAGAGTGGGACAGCATTTAATCCAGTTGATAATATAAACGATGCGAATACGATTGCGGCTTCATTGGGATTGACTAGATTTGAAATTGCACCCGGTTCTATAATTACATTTTTGGCAAGTCAAGATGGACAGATATTTAACGGTAATGATTGGACGCTCGCATTAGGTGGGCAATCCGTTTCAGGAACACACATCATAGGCGCAGAAGTATCAGGTATAGCAACTTCTGCAAATGAATTACATTTTGAGAATTGTGAAATCAACAATATCACCGTCGGTATGGCGCACTTTACTAATTGTGGGTTATCAGGAACCATAACACTAAGCGCAGCGACCACTTATACATTAAATGGTTGTTATTCAGAGATTGCGGGTGCAGGAAATCCAATAATTGATTTTGGTGCGGGAGTTTTGAATACTAACTTAAATGTGCGTTCATATAGTGGCAGCATTCAGATTGAATCAATGGGCGATATGGGTACAGACACAATGAGTTTGGAAGGTTGGGGAGAATTCGTTGAAGGAACTTGCACAGGTGGTGTGGTGAATATTAGTGGAAACTTTACTCTAAGCGGAATAACTAATTTGACAATATCTGATGATGGCAGAATAGACGTTGACCAAATAGGAGATGCGGCTTGGGATGAATTGATAGCCGGACACCTTGGAGTAGGAAGCACCGGAGAGGCTCTTAACAATGCTACCGCACCGACGGCGGCTGATGTTGCCGATGCTGTATGGGACGAATTGATAGCCGGTCATGTTGACGTTGGTTCATTTGGTGAAGAAGTACAAGCACATTCAACTAGCGCAGAAGTAGCCGGAGTACAATCTGATACGGACAATATTCAAACACGTCTGCCTGCCGTATTGGTGGGTGGTCGAATGGACTCGTCAGTAGGTGCGCTGGTGGCAAATATCATCACCGCCGCCGCAATAGATACTGGTGCAATCGATGCCGATTCCCTAGCTTTAGATGCTGGTCAAGAAATCGCTGACCGCATTCTGGCACGTAATATTGGAAGTGGGTCAGATGGTGGTCGTACTATTCAAGACGCTCTACGTATTTTGAGAAATCGACGTGCAGATGCAGTTGGCACACTCACAGTCTTTGAAGAAGATGATGCTACTCCGGCATGGACGGCGGTAACTACGCGTGCTGCAGGTAATCCGATCACAGAAGTTGACCCAGCTTAAATAATAGGCTTTTTTAATGGATTTTATTGATGGAACTGGCATTTGGACAGTTGGACAAGGTGAGGCAGCCGTCATCCCACCTATTCCACCTGTTGTTGCCCAAGCCTCTGGCGGTAGATGGCGACCTGTATCAAGACGAGTTCGCGAGTTCCTATTACGTGGAATTATCCCGGATGAAGCAGAATCTAGAGATCAAAAAGAGATTGATGAAATATTGAGGATATTTGAGAAGTTTGACGAGTAATTATTTTCTTGATCTATATTTCTTCGTCAATTCACTCACACATTGTTTGCAATAAGAATTATAATAAATGGGATTCTTTCTATAATATGGTACTTTCTTTGCACGTTTCCCAAATTGTTCAATAGACTTGACTTTTTGACATTTTGGACATAATTTCTCAATAATAACCTCTTGTTGGTAAAGTTTATGGAAATTAGTTCCATAACGATACTTTGATTTACATTCGTTGCAAATATTAGAGATTTTACTTTTAGTACGTTTATCTTCTCTAAAATCACTAACATTCTTCAATTCTGAACATTTTTCACACACTTTCATCTAATAATTATATCTTGTATAACAAACAATGTCAAATTTCCTGTATTAAACCCTTCCTATTATATATACAGAAAAAATAACATTCTTTGTTATACTTTTCCCTTAAAACTTCTATTCACAATCACTATTATTCAATTCAACGCTCACAGGTGTCAAAACCTATTAAACATATACTATAGGTTTCTGCACTCGTGAAAACTATTTCCATTCTACTTATGCAAATGCTTTCTTTGCTTAAAATCACAGAAAATTTGACATATCCTGATATATTTGGTATATTACAGATGGCTATGACGCAATAGGGAAAAAATGCCGTCAATCTTTATAAAATCACTTCGACCACGCCCAATGAACATTTTGGGATATCGGGAAACAATCTTAGATCAATTGCGAAAAGAGGGGAAGCAATTACGCAACCTTTTTGATAAGACCACTCGGACTTGGAGTAAACCTGTCAGATTTCGTACTGATGTCCGAGTCGCCGGAATTCGTGCTACTGTAAGAATATCTACCAAAGACATCCGATTTATCAGCGTCGATAAAGGTACGAAGATACGATGGGCCGTTATGTCTAATCCGTTCACACCAAAAACACGAGTTCGAGTAATCGGTTCACGTCCAGGTAGAGGGAAAGCGGTCATACGTGGTAGGCAAGCGATGAATCAACGTAATATCAAAGCACGTCCAGGAATCAAACCTCGTAATTTCTCAGTCGAAATTCGTAAACGCCGCCGACCAGTATTCTTTCGACAAATGCGTCGAGCTATGAAACGTGCTGCTAAAGGAACTTTTTAGGAGATAAAATATGGCTACAAGATCAACAAAATCTGCTCAAGATGTCGCACTCCCAACATGGCATAGATTAGGTGGAGAAACATTGGTAACTTCAGGAAGTAGTGTGGTTGCCACTTTGCCAGTTAACACAGAAATCATCCACATCGCTGCTGAAAACGGCGACATCTTTTATAACTTTGGCGCACTCGCTTCTGCGGCCGCACCAGGATTTGTCCCTCAAGGTGGTCGAGTAGTAGAAGGCCCACTGCGCGATCTAACCGCCCTTGCCATATTCGGTTCTGGTGGTAGTGCTCATATCCAATATTATCAAGAAAACAAAGGTCGTTAATGTTTGCCGGAAATAGACATCAACTTCCTCGTTATCGTGCTTTAGATCAAGCCGGGATAGAACAATCTATTATGAATTGGCAACAAATTGCCACTTTCGAACAAGGGACGACTACTCCTAATCCATCTGGATTTGATGCAATTTCCAGTGGCGGCGGGGGTTCATTAACCACTAATGAAGTATCTGCGCTTAGAGGACAATTTGGATTACAAGTTACTTATGCCGGAGCGGGTTCTACTGCTTTTGGGCGATTCACCGCACCAAACGGAGAGACAACTCTTACGGTGGAGTTTTTTCTTGACATTAACACTCTTACAATGGCAAATGGCGACCAAAGCAATTTCTTATTTATCCTTTCACCAGGAGCAGGTGGAAATTTTGCAGTTATCAATCTACTTCGTAGTGCTGGCGTATATTTTTTCAATATCCTTGCCAAAGACGATGCTGGCGCAAACGTAACAAATGTTTCTAGGGCAATCTCGGACGAACCAGTATTAATCAGAATAGAATTACAAGCTTCAAGTGCTCCTGGCGCAGATGACGGATTTATGCGTACATATCTTAATGGGGTATTATTGGATGAACTTCAAAACATAGACAACGACACCCATAACGCAACAGAAGTAAGAATCGGAGCCTTGGCCGCCGTAGATGCTGGCACAAGCGGCTCTTTATACATAGACAATTGCAGATGGGCAAACGAGATCAAATAATGAGTATCTCTTCTACAAAAAGCAATCATCGCACATCAATAAAAGATCGCCTCTCCCCGTTTTGGATTAAGTTTGTCAAACGAGCTCAGTCTGCTGCTAGATCACACGATGGACTCGTCGCTGTCCAAATCACTGTGTTTGTGCAACCGGAGGGCGAACCTCTCTTCTGGCTCCCTCCTAAAATTATCCCTCTTGAACCAAAACTTCAAATTAATATTGAAATTCTAAAGAAATCTATGTCACGCGAAGACCTTCATAACGTGCTAGAATCTATCGTAATGCTTATGTAAATGCTTATGCAACATTATTTGCTTACTTGACAATTTTTGCAATTATATGTAAAATAAAATAAATTCAATATAATTTTGCGTTCATACCGGGCGCGCCCTCAATCCATCGAGTGCGTTGCCCGGTATTTTTATTAGGAAATTATGAAGAAAACTCAAGAAAATTCATTGCCTTTTATTGGTCTTTCTGATGTTCCAAAACCAGAGATATCCCTAGAAGATATTACTGAGAAGGATAAAAAGGAAAAAGAGCAGAAAGAACTTCGTGAAAAATACCATGATACCGTATGGCTCCCCTTCGGTATCACATCTTTCTCCGAATTAGAAGAATTTGAAAACGGTGTGGAGTTTGCTCAAGAGATTCAGAAGCAATCTGAATTCTTTAAACAAATGATCGATAATATCTTGTTCGATGATGAGATCGTTGATAAAGAAGCCGCGCTCAACAAACTTCAAACTGAATTTTCTGAGGTTGTTAGTAATACGATGAAAAACGAGGATAAGTCTTTAAGAACCGTTATCAAGAACGTGACCACTAAGGTTAATGGTTTCTTTAAGAAAGGTAGTCTCAACCCTGGCCTCAATATCTATAAGGATAAAGATGGCAATCTCCGTTTCTTAGCCGTCTATTCAAACAATTACATTGACAACGATATTCCTCGTGAAATCATTTCTGCCAAATCTCATAAACGTTACGTCGAAAAGGTAGACTCTGGTGAATTTCATATGCCAGTTCTCCAACATTATCATATCCCTGGTACAGAATATGGCGTTGCCGAAATGGTCGCATACGACGAAGATACCGGATTTGCAATCGCAGAAGGTGTCATTTTCCCAGGTCACGAGAAGGAAGCCGAAGCGATAATGAATGCTGATATCGAAATCGCTCTCTCTCACGGAATGCCCCCAAATACCATAAAACGTGACCCTGACCACAATAATGTATACATTGAGCATCAGACAGTCGAAATTAGTGATCTTCCTCTGAGTGCTGCTGCTAATAAATTAACTAATTTTCAAGTAACTAAGGAGGAAGATATGTCTCTTCCAGATAAAAAGAAAAATTACCTCAAAGATCAAGCTGGATGGACTGAAGATCAAGTCACATCGCTAGAAAAAAATCTTGGCCTCAATAAATCTAACGCTGATGCGGCCGGCCTCGATAGAAAGAGCAAGGGTGATGAGCCTAATCTTGAACCAGTCGTAGAGCCTGTTCCTGCTCCTGCAGCACCCGTTGTTGAACCTGTTACCGCCCCTATTGTTGAGCCTGTTGTTGAGCCAGCCGTAGAAGGTGAGGGTGAAAAGAAACCAAAGCCAGAAGGTGAGCCAGAGGTTGAACCAGTTGTACCTGCCGAAAGTGGAGAAGTTATCGCATCAGCAGAAGGAAGTTTCTCTGAGAATCAAGTCAAAGAACTTGGAAACTTACTTGAAACTGTCGTTACCGGACTTGTCGCCAAAATGGATGAGTCGATCAAAGCTGCCGTTGAACCTCTTCAAGCAGCCGTCGATAAACAAAATCTATCCGACAATGAGCGTATCAAAAAAGAGATTGAACAAACTCCTCCAATTTCAATGACCGATATTATTATGAATAATAGCGGGATGCTTCAAGAGTTAAGTGCGACGAAAGATGAAAATAATGTTATCAGAAAGAATTCGCTGCTTGCCAAAGATCATCCAGCAGAGCCAGAAGAGAATAAATATCAACAATTTAGTGGGTCAGCACCATTTAGTATCGAAGCACTCATTAATGATGATGTATTAGAGGAAAAAGAAATACCTGCTTAGTTTTTTCAACGCAGAGTAATTAATCAAGGAGAACACAATGCTACCAACAAAAACAGAAATACAATTTGCAGAAGCGTTGGAAAAACAAAATGTAATTTTAGAAAAGTTAGTCGATAACGCTTCTAGCATCAATTCCAAAGCGGCAGCCAGTGTCCAAACCGCCAATCAGCTTCATGGAGATGGTGGACTTTGGGCTGTTCCTGGGTTAGAGCGAGATATTATTACCGCCCACATTCGACCCGCCGGCGTGTCTATGATCTTGCCCTTTCTGTCTACAATTGACGAAGACCCACGCTACGGTATGATTACGGGATACACCGACCCTGAAGGTGCAGAGCCAGAAAATGCATGTGATGACGCACCAGCCGGGTTTGTCAAAGGTTGTACGCTCACAGCACGTTTTGGTCTTACCAGACGAGATACTCAAACAATCGAGTTCGATAAAGTCATGTTGCGCCGAAATCGCTCTGACTTCCGTGATCTCAATCTGCGCGGTCGATTGCTTGGTTTGACCAACCTCGAACCCAACGGCCTCAATGAACGCCAAATTTTCAATATTCTCACCATGTCCGAAATGGTTACTGCCGGAGTAGGTGCAGAACGAAAGTTGAACAAAGAAATTTGGCAAGGCGTGCGTGCCAACACTAACGAATTCGCTGGCCTAGACGTTCAGATCGCTACTGGTCAAGTAGATGCCGAAACTGGTACTGCTTGTGCTGCTGCCGACTCTGATGTAAAAGACTTTGCCTACGATGATGTTGAAGGTGGAGGTCGATCAATTGTCGAATACCTATCGATGCTTGAATGGTTCCTCTTTTTCAATGCACGTCGAATGGGACTCACTCCTTTTACAGCCATAATCGTATTACGACCGGAACTGTGGCAAATCCTAACAGAAGTATGGCCTTGCCAGTACAATACCAATAAATGTGCTACAGCCGTTATTGGTGGTCAATCTCGTGTCGTAATTGATGGTCGTGAAAACATCGCACAACGAGATAGTATGCGTTCAAGTATGAATATTGATATCAATGGACGTACATACACAGTGGTCGAAGACGATGGTATCTTCGAAGCTAACAGCACCAACGATGCAAATCTAAATGCTGGCGAATATGCTTCAACCATCTACTTCCTCCCTCTCACAATTACAGGCGGATTCCCCGTAACCTATCGAGAATACCTGAATTACACTGATACTGTTGCCAGTCAGAACGTCGCCCTTCTAATGGGACGTGAGAACTTCTGGTCAGACGGCGGTGCATATTCATGGGCAATCGAGAACAACAAGTGGTGCTATAAACTTGCTTTGAAAACCGAGCAACGTATCATTTTACGTACACCACAACTTGCGGGTAAAATCCAGAATATCAAGTACATACCTCTGCAGCACCTGCGGTCAAGTGACCCAACCTCACCATACTTTGCTGATGGTGGTGTTAGCCTCAGAGACAATACAGATTTCAACGCAGTTTGGAAGTAAGATAATCCAATCTAATTCACTAGAATTATGGGAGAGCAGAACATCGCTCTCCCTTTTTTGTTGCAAAATAAACTCTTGTTAAATTTTCTTGACAAATAAACATAAATAGGTATAATCAAGATGAATTCAATCTCTATCTAAAGCCATAGCCAAATCATTTACTCAGCCGAGATTGATAAATTGTTTAGTGGCGCGATGGCAATCACTCTGTCGCGCCACTTTTTTAACATAGTCGCAAATCATTTTGAGCCATTTTGAGTAACTTTTTATGAGTGAAAAGAAATCACATACTTTAAATCTTCCCAAAGAATTATATGAGCAAATACAAAAGTTAGCTGATACAAACTATCGTTCTTTTAATAAGCAAATTGTATTTATGCTGCAAGAAGTATTGAAGAAAAGAGAAAAGATTTCTAAACCAGATAAAGCAGCCCCACCTACTTCATAATGGTAAATTTCTATTCTGTTGAAACATTCAAACGCGTTCACCCTGGCACTAAGATAAAACGCTATGCTGTCGGAGTCGGAGGTCATCTTCTTCGCATATCGTGGACAACACGCACTAAGGCTAAAATATATGGTGATGCAGTCCGAAGTCGCTACTTAAAATTATTAGCAGCACAAAGTAAATTGGCGCAGAAGAAATGATAAAAGTAACCATTGAATTAATAAGTGCGGTTGATAAAAAACATAATAAAATATTGGGAATAGCTCATATAGCCCTTGATCGAGAATCCGTTGTGAGAAGTGATGGCAAGAAAGGTGATTATTCTGTGACTTTATCTAAATGGCATCCAAAAACTAATGAAATATGGAAAAGTGGGGAAGTGCATGGATTTGATAGATTGAAACGCGGTTCCTGGGATTTGCTTTATTTAGCACTAAAGAATATTTTAAGTGAAAGAAACTAGAGAATAGAAAAGGAGAAATAATGTTTACATTTTTTGAAGACGTAATGTTTAGGAATTATGATTTTGTCGTAGTTGTGCAAGACGGTGAGATTTCTTTCATCGACAGCATACAGAAACCAGAGTTATATAGAAGCATCGTTGATCTAACTAACGCCGCACCCCCACCTATTCCCCAACCGTTGCCAGAACCAATTCCACCAGTAGGTGAGATCAATTTCCATTGGCCTACTGATTTCAAAATTGTCACCCAAAGTTTTGGTGCAAATCCTCAAATTTACAATCAGTTTGGACTTCCCGGACACGAGGGAATTGACCTCAAAGCACCAACAAATTCACCCATCAAATCTGTATGGGCTGGCGAGGTGACTCGTGTTGATAAAACTACTCAACATAAGTTCTATGGATGGCATATTCGACTTCAAGTAGAAATCAATGGTGATAAGTACGAAATGGCTTATGCTCACCTTGATGCGCCTTCTCAGCTAAATGTTGGCGATAAGGTAAAACGAGCTCAGACTCTTGGTGGTGCAGACTCCACTGGTAATTCTACTGGTTCTCATCTTCACCTTCTGCTAAAACAACACAAAGATGGAGAACTTGCTAAAGAGTTTGCAGCCAACGGATGGCCCACCGCGAAAAACGGGTACACCATCATCGATCCAACTCCGTTCTTTCCAGAATTGAGATAATGACCCATCGTTGGCTAGAATTAGCACAAACATTCGATGCTGAAAATCTATCTAACATCGAACCTAATGAAATCATATCTGATAATGGAATCAGCATCGTTTACAATCACCAGAACATGATATTCAAACGCTCAATCCCATTCTTGATCGAGAATGAGTTCTACTTTCTGAACAGGATGAGAGAAAGAGCAGACGATGAAATAAATCCATATGGATTTGTGCCATTTGTAAAACGTGTAGATAAATATACAATTCAGTTAGAAAACATCAAGAATGAACCAGTCACCGATAAAGAATATTTCATGTCGTGGAAAGATAAGTTATATCAACACTTACAATCTTGTGGTATTCGTCATGGTGATATAACTACTGCTAATATTCTTGTTCGCGACAATCAACCATTTCTAATAGATTGGGCGGAGTCAAGGTTCATCAATACTTTGATCCCTGACAAACGCTCGGAAGGAGATTTCCATTGGTTGGAAAAGACTTGGAATATGTTAACCTCTCATCTCTAATCAAACAGATTAAAGTTGAGGAAAATAGCATCATTGTGATGATAACTGATAATCCTGATACTGCTATGAACGTTGGTAACGCGATTGCGGAAAGATTTGGCAAGATAAAACACATATTATTATTCGTTAATAATCTAAATGAAATCACTAAAATGAGTGAAGAAGATATGAATTCTTTTGGTTGGTTTAAGGGTGAGCCTACTAAAAATATTGATGTCATTGTTAAATCAGAAGATGAAGCCGATGACGATAACCCAACTCCAATCGATTTAAATGATGGAGATGAACTACCAGTTTAATGGCTGATCTCATACTTAACACAGTTCAAAATATTATTGACTTCAAACAACTTGAAGTGAAACCTAATACCGTTATCGCAATAGGTCTACCAATGTATGAACCAATACCAGAAGACCTTATGAATATCTTCGATAATGCTTTTGGTGATGAGTTTCCATATATCGTGATTGCTGTCGATGATGTAGATAGAATTAGGATTATTCCTGAGAACGCAATGCGAGAACGTGGATGGCAGCCTTTTGAAGTTCCCGAAACTTGGATTGGTAAATTGATCTTTAAATTAGGATATGTGAAGGTGAAAGAGTGAATATTCCTCCCGATCAGAACACTCGCGCCGAAGCAATGTGGCGCGTCATATCCCAACGAGTAGACTTTCGTAATAAGCGTGTAATCGATTTGGGGTGTGGAACTGGTGATTTCTTGTGGCGCGCGTATGTGTCAGGCGCAAAGACAACGCATGGCGTAGATATTGACCCTGCCATATGTAAACTTGAAAGTGTTTGGTTGCAAGATGAAGGATGTTTGGTTGAAGTACCAAACATAAAAATTGATATAAATTCTTGGGTAAAACAGGAAGATCGAAAGTGGAGTTATGATATCGCTTTCTGTTTCTCCGTTCTCCCCTATTTGGATGATATTCCTGCTACGCTGCAATGGATGGCAGACACTTTCCCGCTATGTCTCATCGAAGCGCAATACTATCCAGAACCCTACCATATCAAAAAGATAAACTCAGATAGAGGGATGGTTCAATTATTGGTCAACAATGGATTCACAAACGCTGAACCAATCGGTAAAACTTATGTAGAAATTCGTGATCTATATCGGACAATTTGGATGTGTTCAAAATGAAGATCAATAAAGATGCGCGAGTAAATATATTATCAAGAAGTATTGATGTTCAATTTCATGGCGAACCTACTATTGAAAAAATCAAAGAGCATTTCCGTGAACTTTTGCTAAATTTACTTGAAGCAATATTTCTTGAAGACATAGGTTTAAATCCTAGATGGAATGATGATTGGGATGAAAATAAAGATAACAATGAAATAAAATTATTCTCAATCGATGTTTTTTATGAGAGAGCAAAATGGGATGTAAAAATAACTGCAAAACTTAAACTAGAGTAAAGAGGAACAACATGAAAGAAATCTTTATTGCATCACAACCTCGTTCTGGTACTACGTGGCTCAACCGCATGTTGGGTGATGCACTCAATTCACCGCTTCAAGCTTATAAAGACGAAACCGAGCCAGAATATTTTGGCCCTTCTCAAACAGGAAATCATATTATTCGTAAATATCATTTTCCAGTAGGATACGCTGAAATCGATGCGCCAGTTATCTTGATCTATCGTGACCCACGCGATGTGGCCGTGTCTCGTATGTTCTATCGAAATATGACTCCATCTCCTCAATCACTAATAGGCGTAATCAATACCTTTAATACTGCAAAAACTACCTATATTGGGTGGATAGAAGGATGGGAAAAAGTCGCAAACGCCACTACGAGCTATGAAAAGTTGCATAAACACAAGCATATCGAACTCTCGCGTCTTATCAGCATCGTTGCACCTGACGAACTAGATATAAATAATAAACATCTTCATATTCAAGAAGCGTTTCATCGTCAATCTTTTACTAGCGTAATGCATAAATATGGAGATCGTTTTGTCGGCAGTATGCGGAAAGGTATCGCGGGAGATTGGAAGAATTATTTTGATCGTGAATCCGGCAAACATATCACAGAAACTATGGGCGATCTAATGTTACGTCAGGGATATATTGAGAACGTGGATTGGTGGAGAGAGCTAGATGAAACCACCGTTTAGTATTCATGGGTTAGTGCCATCTTTCTATCATGATAATGTATCTATTAGTCCTGGAATAGTTTATTTCGATGATGGGAAAATATTTACGCTTAGTAGACATATGCCATTTTTAATAAGAGATAGAAATTTTGATATTGTTGTTTTTAGAAATAATCGTAATCAAAAAATTGATGTGATAGAGAAATTGTTTTCTTTTGATGTTCTTCCTTATTATGCTGAAGAAAACAATTTTATTATCGTTCTGTGTCATGTTCATATAGGTATGAAAATAGGTAGAAAAGATGAAAAATAATTTTCGCATCGCTGTCACAACTTCCGATAAATCTATGTGGACGATTGAACCATTTGCCTATATGTTTAATACCTATTGGTCTGCCAATGAAGAAGTTGATGTTATTTGTGAATCTGTCCCTCAATTTCCTCTTCCTGATAATTTTCTCAAATATCCAGTAAATATTGAAGATGAGGATAGATGGCCTATAAGTAAATGGACAAACGGACTCATCAAATATCTTCATTCTATTTCAGAGCAATACGTCATCATTATGTTAGATGATTATTGGGTAAATCGCACCGTAGATGTGCGTGGAATTGAAACACTTTATGATTATATGAGATCAAGACCTAATATTCTTCGTGTTGATCTGACCGGTGATCGCCTATACGCGCAAGGGGTGGTTGATAATGAAGCATACGGGCACTACGATATCATCAGCGCACAAGGATCACAATATCAAATGTCACTTATGCCAGGAATATGGAATAAGCAATTACTTTTGAGGTTTATGATGGAGAATTGGACTCCTTGGGAAGTAGAAATGGCAGGCACAGTGTCGGTCAATAATAATCCTGAAATATCTGTCGTCGGTACTAGACAATGGCCTGTCAGAATAGTTAATTCTATTCGTCAGGCGCGCGAGTGTATTGATGTTACCGGCATTGACCAAGAACATTTAAAAGTAATCGAAAAATGGTTTCCCAAGAGATCGATATGTGGAGAATAAGATATGTTAAGACATAGTAAATTATTTCCTTTAGGAGCAGGGCCAGGAGGATTAAAAAATATGAAATCAAAAGTGGAGAATAAGATGGATAAGTTAAAAGAACTCATCGATGCACTAGAATATATCACTCATGCCGAAGCAACCGCACTTCAATATTTAGTTCAATCTCTTCCTTTCAATCCTATCGTCGTCAACATAGGCGCAGGCGCAGGAACTAGCGGATTAGCCATCATGCAAGCACGTCCAGACGTACATTTAACCACAATTGATAAGCAGTTAGAATCTAGCCCATTTGGATGTCTATCGGCTGAAACACAGGTGTTGAAAGATGCTGGCGTTGATATGTCCAATTACTCTCAAATTCATGGTAATAGTAGTGCGGTTAGATGGGAAGGTGAGCTAATCGATATGGTGTTTGTAGATGGAGATCATTTAGAAAATGGAGTTCGTGGCGATATTCTAAATTGGGAGCATTTGATAAAAGAAAATGGCATAATGGTATTTCACGATTATAAGAAAATTGATGCGTGGATAAAACGCAATCCAGGTATTGAAATCACACCACAGATTATCAAAGAGATCAAACCTTGGAAATGGGTAGATTTTGTTGTTGATGAGTTGATGGAACTTGCTTATCAACGGATATTACTTGCAGACTCCTTGGTAGCTTACAGAATATGACAAATCCGATGACACCTAAAGAACTCAGAGAAAGAATAGAACAATTGCCACCAATTTCGGGCAATCATAAATGGGATGAGCATCGTCGAAATATTAGAAATCATTTCAAGAAGGATAAGATTAGCGAATTTCTAAAATGGAGTACCATTCAGGCCACGATGTATGTTGGTGTTAACAATGCCACGATGAAAGAATATGAACAATTTCTACCTCAAATTTCTAAGTGGGAAAAAGCAATCACCGCGCCCAATTTTGGCGGTAATGAGTTTTTCCCCGGAACACAGTTCTGCCCTAATTATGTTCATCAAGCGTATGTACTCAGAGAGATTGAAGAATATTTTGAAATGAATATATCCACTTTGGATTCAATTATTGAATTTGGTGGTGGATATGGTGCAATGTGTGCTGTTGCTAGTAATCATGGATTCGATGGTGATTATTATCTTTATGATCTTTCAGAAATATCTTTATTGCAAGAGTATTATTTATCTAATATTGACATAGTGGCTTATTTTCACGATCTACCAATGATTACTGATGGAGATTTAATGATAGCTTTGTATTCTTTAAGTGAAATGCCATTAGACGATAGAGAAGATTTTTTGGATATTTATCAAACGAAATATTATTTTATCAAATTTCAAGAAAAATTCTTTGATATTGATAACATCGAATTTTTCTCAAATTGGGCTAGTGATAATCTCAAATCTTGGGAAATCGTTGACTCGAAATCTGGAAAAACTCACAAACATTTAGTAGGAGAAAGATGAAAACTATTTGGGTGTTTGCAACCGGGATGCGCCGATCAGCGTCTACGCTTCAATATCACCTTGCCAAAGACTTAGTTGAATTGGCTGGTGGGATAGGCGTTGGATTTGTGACGTGGCAGAAATTACAGGAAGTTTATCATAAATATGATGGTAAATATCCATATGTTGTTCTCAAAAGTCATACATTTCTTGGAAGTTTTGTTATGTTTGATAATTTGTCTTTGGAAAGTCGTGCAAAAATTCTACATATTCATAGAGATATGAGAGATGTTGCTGCTTCATTGTTAGGTCGAAATAAATTCACTGAAACATGGGAACAGGTGATAGAAAATATTCCTGTTATATTGAATGAAACAAAACAATGGGCATATTTAGAATCCGATATCTATATATCTCGATATGAAGATATGATTACTTATTATCAATTAATAGAAAGAACATTAGAAATAAAGAAATTTCTTCAATTAGATTTTCATCACCCTTTGAATGTTTCTGGTCATTTTAATATGGTTGATATAGCTCGCAATCATACTTTAGAATCTCATCAAGAATTAATATCCGAACAATCAGAAGAATATAACAAACAAACATTATTCTGGAAAAATCACATTGACGAAGGTAAAATAGGGCGTTACAAAGATGAACTCACAGAGGAACAAATTGCTGAAGTAGAGAAAATTGCTGGCGAATGGCTAAAGGAAAATAATTATGACTTATCCTCAAGAAGCCGAGGAATATCGTGAAATTAATACTGGAACTTTTCACGCCACTCCGCGAACTTTTGAACTAATCAACGAAGTTCTAAATTCTGACATCATCAGTTATGGTGATAAATCTCGTGAATTCGAGAAACAGTTTGCTCATATACATCAATCTAAATATGGCACATTGTCTAACAGTGGTACGTCTAGTTTGCATATTGCTTTGCAGACTTTGGTCGAACTGCATCGTTGGATGCCAGGAGATGAAGTCATCATACCTGCGACCACATTTGTGGCAACTGCTAATATAGTAAAACACAATCAATTGACACCAGTTTTCGTAGACGTTGACCCTGATTATTACAATATCGATGTAACTAAGATAGAGGAAAAGATCACTGATCGCACTCGTTGCATTATTCCGGTGCATCTATTTGGGCAATCCTCTAATATGACTGAAGTTATGAAGATAGCTAAAGCATACAATCTCAAAGTAATTGAAGATTCTTGCGAAGCTATGTTTGTATCTCATAGAGCCAAAATGGTGGGCAGCATGGGGGATATTGGATGTTTTTCAATGTACAGCGCGCATCTTCTAACCGCTGGCGTTGGTGGGATTGCGATTACCAAGAATAATGACTATTCGGCAAAGATGCGTTCATTAGTAAATCATGGATTAGAATTGGCAAATCTAAATTTGGATGATGATAATAGCCCACACCCCATGATGAATCGTCAATTTATGTTCGATTCTACTGGACATTCATTTCGTCTTACGGAATTTGAAGCCGCCGTCGCGCTAGCGCAATTAGAAGAACGAACACAAATGATAAAAATACGGCAGCGAAATGGAAAACATTATACTGCTAGTCTGAAACTTATCAATAAGTCTTATCCGTCTTCAATTTATCGACCTGCGAAGGTGATGAAAAATAATAAACATGCTTATATGATGTATCCAATTGTGGTCAATCCCCCAACAGGTTTAGATTTCAAAAAGGTGCATTTGACCAATTATCTTAATAAACATGGCATTGAAACTAGACATATGCTACCATTAATCAATCAGCCATCTTTTAGTTATATAGCACAACAAGATTATCCAATAAGTAAATATTTAATCTCTAATGGGTTTTATGTTGGGTGTCATCAAGATTTATCTGTAGATGATGTCAAACACGTATTAGTTCATTTGTCAATTTATGCAAATAGAAATTTGAAAGGAAATTAATGAGTGATAATATTCGGGTCTTGATGACCCCGCACTTAGATACTTACAAAAAAAACGACCACGAATCTGGCATCCGTCGTGTAGTCGAAGCTTATTTTCGATATCTTCCTGATTACGGCATCGATTTAGTTAAAGAAGGTGAAACGTATGATCTTCATGCTGTTCATGCTGGAATGACAGGAAAAGAAGCCGATGTTGCTCATCTACATGGATTATATTGGACATCTGATTACGCTGCTAATTTTTGGGAATATAAGGCAAATCGATTGATCGTTGAAGTATTACAACATGCTAAACAAGTCACCGTTCCTTCATCTTGGGTGGCAGAAACAATTCAACGTGATATGCGTTTTAGTCCAGTTATCATCCCTCATGGAATTGAGATATCAGAGTGGAAAGATACAGAAAAACATGAGGGATTTGTATTATGGAATAAGAATCGTAATGTCGATGTGTGTGACCCAACACCCATGATGGAGTTGGCGCAGATGAATTCAACGGTTGAATTTGTTACTACTCAACTTCCATTCGGGTTTAAAGAACGCTTAAAAAATGTTCGACCTATTGGCGTTGTGGCTCATCCAATTATGAAGAAATATATTCAACGTTCTATGCTCTATCTAAGTACGACTAAGGAAACGTTCTGCATAGGAGCTCTTGAAGCAATGGCGGCTGGAAAGCCTATTCTTGGATTTGATTGGGGTGGTAATCGTGAACTTGTCATACACGGTAAAAATGGTTATTTAGCTCGACCTAATGACATGAATGATCTTTCCAGAGGATTGGATTATTGTATCGAACACCAAGAAATTCTAGGTGCGAACAGTCGAGAGATGGCTAAGATGTGGAATTGGCCTGATGCTGTTGCTCAAGTTGCAAATGTGTATAGAGCCGCAATGGAAACACATCCTTATGCTGGTCAGACCTCTATCGTAATCCCTGTATATAATTATGCTCATTCTGTTGAAAGGACAATAAAAAGTGCGCTTTCTCAAACACACCAACCTCTTGAAATCATCGTTGTCGATGATGGTTCTACTGATGAAACAAAAAAGACGGTCGAAGCAATTGCGAAAGAGTATCCGCTTGTTAGATATATCTATAAAGAAAATGGAGGAGTCGCAACTGCGCGTAATCGAGGTATCCGAGAAGCTAGAGGGGAGTACATTTGTTGCATCGATGCCGATGATGCAATCCATGAACGATATCTTGAAGCAACAGTCCCAACTCTCAATAAAGAAAAATCAGTCGGAATCACCTACACCGGCCTCCACGCAATCACACCAGACGGAGAAGGATTAAGCTCGTGGCCTGAAGGTCGGCCGGGAAGTGAGCCAGATTACGATAAACAATTACACGCGCGTGCATCTGATAATATGCGTGGCTTAAATCAGATTCCTACTTGTTGCGTATTTCGTAAGGAAGCGTGGGAACGTACTGGTGGATATAAACAACGATATGCACCGTTGGGCGCGGGCGCGGAAGATGCCGAATTATGGACTCGCATTATGTCGATCGGATATGGTGCTAAAAAGACCACCGATGCTGGACTATTTCTTTATAGTCATCTAACTGGACGTGTAAGTGGGAAACATGCTGAAGGGGTTGATATCAATCTGATCGAACCACAATGGCTCGCCATGCACCCTTGGGCCAAAGATGGTCAACATCCGTTTGCCAGTAAAGCCACTCCTGCAAACAATCTCCAATCTCATCCAGTACGCCAGTATGATGAGCCAATGGTGTCTATCGTTATTCCAGTTGGGCCAGGACATGAGGAAAAGGTGAAAGATGCGTTAGACAGTCTCGAAGCACAGACTTTCCGACAATGGGAAGTGATATTATCTTGGGACAGCGGAAATTTACCTTCTAAAGAGTTTCTAAATAGTTATCCATATATAAGATGGCTAGATATATATAATTCAGGAAATGGTAATCAAAGTAAAGGTGCTGGCTATTCCCGCAATCGTGGCGCAGAAATAGCAAGAGCTCCCTTCCTCGTATTCCTAGACGCAGACGATATGATACTTCCTAAATTTCTTTCTACTACTATAAAAGTATGGAATGATACTAAATCAATCGTATACACCGATTATGTAAATCAAATCGTTACCACTGAGGAAGATTTAGTTAACAATTTCAATCAAGAAAACATTATGATGTTCATTCACCAAACTGGTGAAGCCACCATAAGAGGGCGTTCACATGAATACGATTGCGAACGTGCTATTAAACAGCCAAACAATAAAGACTTTTTCCATTGGTGCTTAATCACATCACTCATACCTAAAAAGTGGCATGAGGCTATTGGTGGATTTGACGAAAGCATGGAAACGTTTGAAGATGTTCTATATCATTGGAAAATGGCTAGATTTGGATATTGCTATGTTAGAATAGATGAACCATTGGTATCTTATGATCTTTATAGTGGAACCAGACGACAACGTGCCGATTTGCAAACCGATAATGGTAGAGAAAAAGCACAAAAAATGTTAGAATATTCAAAACAAGTATTAGAAAGGATTGAAACTATGGGATGCTCAAAATGTCCAACCAAACCCCCTCCACAATCGTTCAATTTATTAGAACAAATGAATAATCTAAGTCCTGACCAATCCGCGATGTTAGAACAAGATAATAGTTATGTGATGATTGAATATATTGATGCAAATATTGGTAATCATCATGTGGTCGGAAATATTACAAAAACTAATTATGGATATCGTGGTGGTGGTGGAAAACATCAATTTCTTGTTCATAAAGATGATCTAAAGGCAGAACCCCATCGTTTCCGTAGAGTGGAGAGTGGAGTTCAAACGGCAGAAATAATCAGCGAGAAATCTACCGCACCGCCTACGCCGATTGCTTCTCAAGAAGACCCAATTCGACCAAGTTCTATTCAACAGAATCCTATTCCTGAAAGCAAAATGACAGAACTTGGATTTGACCCTGAAACTGGATTACCTATAGTTGGTGTTGTTCAGGAAGAGGCTCCGATTGCACAACCTGCACCGCCTCTACCGCCTGGGCCACCACCTACGCCTACGCCTGCGCCTGTTACTCCAACTATTACGCCAGGGCCACCCACTCAGAAAATCGTTCATGTACCTGTAGAAGAATCTACTACAGCACCAATAACAATTCCAGGTTTACCTCAATCTCAACCAAAAGAACCTGAAATTAAATCTGTGCCAGTTCCAGTTACCGGAATGCGTGAGGAAGTTGATCTGAACGCGCTTCCGGGTGTGACAATCGTCCTTGCCGCAGAGTTAAAAAAGCTTGGATTAACGACCAAACAATCAATTCTTGATTACGGATTTGAGAGACTTCAAGAAATTGTAGGTATTGATGAAACTCGTGCTGCTGGCATAATTGAGGCATTGTCGATTGAAAAGAGAGGTTTAGGATAAGAGAACTCTTTGACGATACCTAATTTTAGTGTATAATTACAATTAAATAATATTAATTAAACTATATATCACTTCGCCATCACACCGATGGGCAATTTAATTGCTCGTCGGTGTTTTTTGTTTAAGGATAATGATGTTTGAATACTTAGGACAAATCTTTTTACTTTCTCTTGCTACTTGGAGAATATCTTCATTATTATCAAGAGAAGATGGGCCATTTGATATCTTCGTTCGCTTTAGAAATCTCGTTGGCGTAGAGTACGATTCAAATGGTGAAACCTTTGGGAAAAATTGGTTCTCTAAAGGAATTCTTTGTTCAATGTGTAATAGTTTGTGGATAAGTGCAATCGCTTCCCTGTCAATTTCTACCGATTTGCTTGAATGGGTGATCTTATCACTCTCTATTAGCACATTGGCAATTATCATAGATGGTAAAACAGGATAATTATGGCTCGCGCAGACACCCCCACTCTCCTTCCATTAGATCAATGGGCTAAGATCATCGGAATAAACCCCATGCATTTCAATGGTGGGCGCGTTCCTGATGTTTCTCCTGAACCATTTTCTATTAAAAATGCTCAAAACCCAATTTGGCATCAATTCGGATGGCAGGCTCAAAAACTCATTAGCCGTGAAGTGTTAGCTCGAACAATATCAGAAGCCGAATTAGAGATATCAAAATTTGTAGGATATTGGGTCGCTCCTACGTGGGTGTCGCAAGAAATACATAATTATCCACGTCATCACCGACCAGAAGCGTATGGAAATGGATTCGGTGTTCGCGCTCAACGAAAGAATATTAAACTGAAAAGTGGGCGTGTTATTGAAGCTGGTCGTCGGGCGACTACGTTAATAGCTACACCGACTGTCACTTACTCTGACCCTAATAGTGATGGGTTTGACACACTGGCAACCATTACGGCGGCGACTACGTTAACCGATACTTGCGAAATCAAGTTATATTTCACAGACGAAAATGGTGATGAAGAATGGGAAATAAGACCTTTGAAATCTATTGCCATAGCCGCCGGCGTTGTCACCATTACGGTAGATAGCTGGTTGTTATTCGACCCTGATCTAACTAACTCAATTGTTACCGAAGAAGTGACTTCAATCGATGCAACTGCGACAGCAAGTTATGTGACAACGGTTGAAGTTCGACGTGAATTCAATGATTTCACCACTGTGCCAAATGCTCAATTCTTTTGGCAGCGTGAACCAAAAAATAATAGTATCTTCCCAACGTGTACGTCTTGTGGTGGTAGCGGGTGCGAAGTGTGTACATTAATTTCACAAGATGGTTGTTTCCAAATTAGTGATGTTTACGGTGGTTTGGTAGTTCCTATTCCAGCTACCTATGATACTGTCGATGAGCGTTGGGAAGAAGATTGTTGGACAGAGTGCCGAGAACCAGATCAGGTAAAACTATGGTATCGAGCAGGAGAACAATCTGAAAGAGGTCTTCGTGGTGGGTGCGATAAGCTTGATAAGAATATGGCTAGATTAATCGCCATCCTAGCCGCCACACGGTTGAATACTGAATTTCATGCCAATAATAATGTTAACGATGTTATTCAATATTGGCAGCGAGATATGGCAGAATCTACTGCAAACGGGAGTGTAATTTTCACACCACCATCAGTATTGGAAAATCCGTTTGGAGCTCGACGTGGTGAAGTTGAAGTATGGCGACAATTAAGAGTTTTTACAGAAAGACGAATGCAAGTCGCAACCGTTGCGGCATAAAGTGAGATTTGTAATATGAAACTTATAAAATATGAAGAAGATGGTTTTATAAAACAGTCTTTTATCCCACATGATATGAACGTTGAAGATGCGGATAAAGGTATTCCTAATAATCCTCCTGATCTATTAAGACTAGATTGGAAAGAAATTGCTAAAGAATTGAATAATCTTTTGATAGAACGTAATCTTATTACTCTTAAAGATATTGCAGAACACGGAAGCCTTCAAAATACAATTCTGTCAATAATTAAACCTAAAATAGTTGAACTTTATAAAGAACATCCAGGATATGTCCAATCTAATAAAAATGGACATTCAGAAGAGAGTGTTCTTAATAAAGATGTTGTTATAACAAAGGAGAATTAACATGGGAACACCCCTAAATAGTGCATTTACAAGAGTTTGGTTTATTGAAGGACGCGCTCGACCAGATCATACGCCAGAATTTCTAAACTTTCTAAAAGTTGGTTCTTTGGATAAAACATTTGGGAGTGTAAATCCTATCTTTGAACCAAGCAAAAAGAAATATGGTAAATTTGACCAAGTTGGAAGTTTCAAAGATGCCGAAGAACGCGCGACTACATCTCTAGTCGGTCATTTTGCAAGTAAAACGAGAAGCCGTATCTTGGAATTATCTCAAGGTGGTTGTGAAATCGATATGCAAATGCATATTGGAGAGTGTGAAGACCCTAATATCTTTGATGATTTTGAAAAAATAATGATCTTCGAAGGAGTCGTTTTTGAAACTTATTCAACAGACGATATGGGCGCACTTGAACCAGGAGAACAAGGTAAAGTAGATGAAACTGGTGAGATTTCTGCTGAAAAGATGTATGAATTTCTTCCATTATCATTTTCAGGGAAATCACCTGATGTTGTTACCAATCGACTTATTGATGTAATCATTTGTGATTCTCAATCTTGTGGTGATTGTGACGATGAATCAGATGGATGCCAAAGAATTATGGCAATATCAATTGCTGCCGGTGGCTCTCCGTCCACTCCTGCTGATGTTGTTTTCAGTTTGGATAAAGGACTAACTTATGCCGCGCATGATATAGACTCTCTACCTACTGCTGAAGCACCAAATGCACTTGCATGTGTTGGAAGTTATGTCGTAGTTGTCAGTAATGCCAGCGGTTCTATGCACATTGCTCTCACTTCTGAGTTTGACGGTGTGGCCGACCCTTCATTTAGTGAAATTACTACTGGATTTATAGCTGGTGGTGAACCTAACGATATCTTCAGCTTGGGAAGTAAATCATACATAGTTGGAGATCGCGGACACATTTACACCACTGATAGCAATCCTCAAAATGGTGTTACCCTAATCGATTCAAGCACCACTGTATCTGATCTAAATGCCGTTCATGCAATTTCAGAAGATTTTGCTGTCGCAGTTGGAAATGATGGTGTTGTTTTATCTATCAATAACGATTTGGTAAGTCTTCTTGCCACATCTCCAATTGGTATTGGAACAAATTGGGATACCGTTCATGTAAAGTCTGACACCGAATGGTTTGCTGGAACTTCTACCGGCGTGCTTTACCGAACTCTTGACGCTGGTGCAACATGGACAATTATCGTTCTACCAGGAACAGCCCCAACTGCTATCACCGATATCCAAATGTCCTCAAATTCAGTGATGTACGTTTCTGCTACTGTATCTGGAAAAGGTGAAATTTTCCTCTCAGTTAATGGTGGAAATAGTTTTGTTCGTTCACCTAGAAATAGTTCAAATGCTCTACCTAACAATGATGTAATCGACGCTCTCGCAGTATGTGAAGAAGATGTTGATTTCGTTGCTGGTGTTGGGCTTGCGAGCAATGGAACAGATGGATTTATCGTAATTGGAAGTGACTAAATCGGAAGTAACTAACTTAAACTAGCCCTTAACAGAAAATTTGTTGAGAACAATTAAATAAACTAAATCCCATATCGGAGATTAAGATGACTGAAGAAGTAAAAGATGTTGAAGAAGTAAAAGCACCTGTAAAACCTGTTGAAAATCCTGCCGTAAAGACAAAGCGCAATAGGAAAAATAATAAAGGTGAGGATGGTAGCATAACTCTAAGTAATGGTATGAGAGTTATGCTACGTCCTGTTGCTGCTAACATTATCAGTGAAGTTCGCAATCAAATTCCAGATGCTCTTATGCGAACTTATGTTGATAAACAAACAGGTAAAGAATTAGAAAATCCTGCTCATCCAGAATATATCGCAGACCAAGCCGAAGTTACAAAAAAACGTGAGAAAGCGACAATGGACGCTTTCGTTCTTTTTGGTATTGATCTGCTTGATCCTGTTCCAGAAGAAAGAGATTGGATTGATAAATTAGTATTTCTCAAAATAATTTCAGCAGAAGAAGCCGAGAATTTAACTCCAATGACTCTTGAATTATATTACAAGAAATATGTAATTTCTGACACATCAATAATGACTAAAATAGTTGCATTGTCTGGTGTATCGGAGGAAATGCTGGCATTAGCCCGCGATTCCTTTCAACGTGAGGAGGATGGGGTATCCGATTAAGGAATATTATCTTCCCAATTCGGTTAATCCTCAAATATCATATGCACAAAGATTTGCAGAATTTGAAGCTTGTATTGCTGCTGGATTAGATATTTATGAATGGGAACATGGAGAAGAATATTCTATTCAATTCAAAGCTGATATTTTGGTATGGTATGAAAATAATATATTAATAAAAGCTAATGTCGAAAGTGCAATTAGACAGAAACAAGAAGCACAATCAAAAAGAAAGAGATAGAAGAATAGATGGCTCAATTTGAAGAAGTCGGCGTAGAAGCAGTTATTGTAGGATTAGATAAATTCTTAGCCGGACTCACAGTAATGAATGGGGCAATAACAGGATTAGGTGCTGCTGGCATTATTGGTGCAGCGGGTCTTGGACTTGTCACCGCTGGCGCGCTTGCGATCGGTGCGGCCGTCGTCGGGGCTGTGGCAATAATAGGTGGACTTACTATAGGCGTTGCCGCTTTGGGGAAAACATCTGTTGAAACAGCTACTAGCATGGAATCGGCATTTGCTGGTGTTTTGAAAACTACTCGAAATCTAGGTACTAATCTGTTCGATCTCACCGATGTCGGTGAGCAAGTGTTTCAAGATTTTCGTGATCTTACTAAAGAAATTCCACGTAGTTTTGAACAACTTGCCGACATCGGTGCATTTGCTGGACAATTAGGAATTGCTGATGAACAAATTGCAGGTTTCACTAAAACTGTCGCTGCGTTGGAAGTATCAACCAATCTGGCTGCTGATGATGCCGCGCTAGGTCTTGCCAGAATCGGACAAATCTTTGGGACAACAATTGGTGAAATGTCTGAAAATACTGAACGTCTTGGTTCATCTATCGTATTCTTGGGAAATAACTTTAGAGCAACAGAAGAAGAAATTCTATTGGGTGCTAGAAATATTGCTGGTACTGCTGCATTGTTTGAAACCACTCAGGCAGATATTCTTGGTATTGGTGTTGCTATGGCAGAAGCCGGTGTACGTGCTGAAGCTGGTGGTACGTCCGTCCAGAGAGCGTTCACGTTGATGAATGAAGCTGTTGTAGAAGGTGGTGAAGAATTAGATATCTTTGCTGAACTAACTGGAAATACTGCTGAAGATTTTGCTCAATTATGGAGAGGGGATGCGACAGAAGCGTTTGTACAATTTGTTGAAGGATTAGAAAGATCAGGTCCAAAAGCCACACTCGCATTAAAGGAATTAGGATTAGGCAGCGTTCGTTCGCAACGTACTCTGCTTGGATTGGCAAATATCAGTCAACGGTTGAGGCAAGCTATTGAAGAGTCTAATACTGCGTTCAGAGAGAATACTGCGCTCACTCGTGAAGCTGAAATTCGATATTCTACTTGGGAATCACAAATAGAAATCACTAAAAATAATATTCGAGATATGGGATTAACTATTGGATTGGAACTCATTCCAATATTACAAGGGTTGTTAGAAAAGATAAGACCAGTTATCGATGATATAGGTGAGGGACTTGGCCCCGCGATGGAAACAATCGGTGGCGTGATAGAAAAAAGTTTATTGCCATCATTAAAAGATTTATTAGGTGCATTTGGCATCGAAGTGCCAGATGATCTAACACAAGCGGTAATAGATTTAGGAGAGAGCGTGGGAAGACATATTGAGAATTTAGCTAATTTCGTAGATGAAATAGTTGAATTACTTGATGCTTTCAATGAGGGTGGAATAGATTCTATACTAGAACATTTTGGTATTGAACAAGATACTGCTGAAACATTTCTTGCCGTAGGTGCAGGAATTGCCACATTCGCCGCATCACTTGGAATATTATTATTAGCTATTGGTGCTCTGGCTGTTCTTCCAGGAATCACTCTCGCGCTTGCAAGTCTTTTTGAAACCATAGCTATTGGTGCATTAATAATTGGAGCACCCGTTTTCTTGTTAGCAGCCGCAATAGCATTATTAGTTGGCGTAATCATAAAGTTTGGTGCAAGTGCAAAAGAAAACTTCCTAAAATTGAAAGATCAAGTAATAGAGATTTTTGGTCTTCTTCCAGGATTTATAAAAGGAAAATTTGAGGAATTGGTAAGTCAAACTTCAGAGGTATTAGGTCTTCTCAAAGATGTTGTAGTTATTAAATTCAATGAAGTAAAAGATGGTATCGTCGAATTCTTTACTGATCTTAATAATACTTGGCGTGAGAATTGGGAAAAGCTTGAGCTGATTCTTTCCACAGTTTGGGATAATATGAAAGAAGCAGTTGTTACAAAATTCGAGGAAATTCGTTCTGCGATCACAGAAAAAATCAATCAAATTCAAGCAGATTTCGGATTGACCGAAGAAATCAAAGAACGCTGGAGAACGATTTGGGAAGATATCCAATTGATTACCGAAGAAGTGTGGCAGAGATTACGTGAAATTGTTGTTGAACAAATTGGATTGTTTTCAACTAGCATTGTTGAATCTCTCGAACCCATAAAAGAAGATATGATTATGACGTGGGAATCGATTAAACAAAGTACCAGTGAAGCTTGGATATCAATCAAAGATAGCATATTGATACCTTTGGCAGAACTTGGATTGCAGATATCCGAAACTTTTGAACAACTTAAATTTATTATTGCTACTAAATGGGAAGAGATTAAGATTATAACTGATTTGGCATTACTCGCAATAAGTCTAAGTATTTCTGAGGCTTTTGTTCCAATAGAAACAACTTGGCGTGAAAATTGGGAAAAACTCCAATTGATTCTCTCTCTTGTTTGGGATAATCTGAAAGAAATCATTAGAGAAAAATCAATAGAAATTCTTGAAAATATTATTGGATGGATTGAAGATGTATTAAAAATCATAGAAGAAGATAAAAAATGGAAAGATGCAGGAAAAGCAATGATGGATGGATTGTTGCAAGGGTTGAAAAATAATGTTGGACAGATTATAGATTTTATTACAAGATTGGCAGAACGAGTTATTGGAGCTATAAAGAATGCTCTTGGAATTAAATCTCCGTCTACCCTATTCGCAGAAATTGGTGAGAATATTGTGAAGGGATTGACCAAAGGAATTACTGACAAAGCATTTGAGCCCGAAGTGGCGATTGAAAATGTGAGCAATCAAATCGTAAATGCCGGTAGTGAACTCTTGCCGTTTGGCGGTGGTGGAAATACTGCAATTGATCGCAGCTTCAATGTTGGTGATATTACAAGCACCACTCAACCACAATCAGCTAATACGATTGCGAGCGATCTCGCTTTGATAGCAGCACTAGGATAATTTGATGGGATTTCCAATAGAATTTGACCAATATATTTCTCCTGACGGTGAGGTTTATAAATTTAATAATAATATAGATCAATTTGTTCTTCCTCCAAGTTTCAGCGGATATGGATTACCTCAAATTACTTATCGTACTCAACGAGGGCCGTTTCAAGATGGTGTAACTCCTCTTGGGTTTGTGTTAAATCCAAGAATTGTTTTATTAGTTCATCGACGTAATGGTAGAGATCGTGATGATTTCTGGAATAATAGATCAGACCTTCTTGATAAAATTCGACCTAATCGTCAAACAATTAATTCATTTCAAACTGGCACATTGAGAAAAATATTACCAAATGGGTCAAGACGTGATCTGAATGTATTTATCAACAGTGTATTAGAAATATCCACCTCAAGTAGAAATCGATGGGATGAATGGTCATTTCAAGTGCCGGTTCAATTTATTGCCCATGACCCATTATTTTTTAATCCGACCGAAGCTTCTATAACAGCATCATTATCTTCTGGAACAGAATTAACTTTCTCGATTACATTTGATAATAGTGGAATAGTGTTTGGAACTGATGCGTTGAATTTCAGTAGTACGATTAATTATATTGGAACGTATAAAACATTTCCGACGATCGTAATCACTGGCCCAATTGATAATCCTCTTATCCAAAATATAACTACTCAAGAAAAAATAGAATTGAATAAGAATTTATCATTGGGAGAAGTTGTCACAATCACATTAGGAACTGGCAATAAAACTGTCACAGACGCAGTTGGAAATAATTTAATTGGAAGTTTATCGACGGATAGCGATTTGGTTTCATTTCATATAGCACCAGACCCCGAAGCAGAAGATGGGATGAATATTATTAATGTTGGCGGTGCTAATGCTCAAGCAGGTGTGACATCGGTCGTTATCTCTTACAATGATAAATATATAGGAATTTAATCACAGGAGTTTTTAATTATGACACAAGTCTCATATCCCTGGTTTGGAATTGCAACTGGCGACGCTGGCCCATATACATTTGCTCAATGGAATACGATGTATCGGGCGATATTCGGTGAAGATCGTGATGACTATGGGGTTATTCAAAACGTTGAAAACGAATTGGCGATCACGATTTCGGCAACTGGCCCTCCTGATACTATTCAGATGGACATAGGCGCGGCTTTTATTCATGGTATGTATTTTTCAAGCGATGCATTAGAGACAGAAGTTGTACCCACCAGCGCAGCGGGAACTTATCAAGCTGTGTTAGTAAAGAATTGGTCTACTCAGACTGTTAGATTTGATGTGCGAATCGGTGCATCTCTAACTCAAACTGATGGCGTATTGTGGGAAATACCATTGGCAACGTTCCAAGTGGATGCTGCTGGAAATGTCACCGCATTAGCAGATTTACGCCAATTTATATTTGAGGGACAACAAACTGTTTTCCTTTCTCTCTCAATGTACCCTGAAACCACTGATGGTGCAGAAGCAATTCAAACAGAATTGACATCTGGTCAACCAGAAGTAAAAGGGTTTGCATTCGATCAAACGACATCAGAAGCCATTCAGAGTTATGTCGCAATGCCCCCAAAATGGGATAGAGGAACGTTCACATATAGAATTTCATGGACATCTACAGTCGCAAGTACCGATACGGTTATTTGGGATGTGGCTGCGGTAGTTGTAAAAGATGGCGACCCAATTGATGTTGCTTTCGGTACAGTCATTTCGGTTACTGATAATGCCCAAGGGGTTGCCAACGATCAATATATAACTACCATTAGTGGTGCGCTGACAGTTGGTGGTACGCCAGAAGATAATACTGTTGATATGATGTTTTTGAGAATAGCAAGAGATATTGCTGATGCTCTAGCTGGTGATGCAGTATTTCAATCAATTCAAATATTCTATGCAGCGAAACAAAATGACAACTAAAAATAAATATAAATTGATTAAGTTTGATCTTCAATATAATTACTACTTCTCACCAATTATGTGGAGATGGTTATTATCTATATTTCCACATTTCAAGGAGAAATAATGTCTAGTTTCGAAGAAGAATTTCTTGCCAGAAGTCCACTTTCAACTTCCCCACTTGCTAAACGACGGAAAAATGGACTTCTATTTAAGACTGGAAACAATGAATTTACTCAAGTTATGCAAGTTCAACCGACTAATTTTATTGATGGAAATAAACTTAGTCCAATTGACCCTGTACTTTCCAAGTTTAATGGTAATTATTCTGGCATAGGAACGCCAGGAATAATATTAGATACCGGTGAAGTTCAATTCAAAAATAAGATATTTAAAAGTATTAGTAAAGGAGTGGGAACTTTTGATACTACAACTCTTATATATAATGAAATAGCCTCTTTTGGGAAAGGGTTTTCGATTGGTACAGAAATACGTCGAAGTAATGGAATCTATCACGATATTCAAAGAATGACTGAGCGTGGGGTAAAGAGAGAAATCGTGATAGATTCCAAACCTCCTGTATTATCAGATGATCTATTTGTTATCGAAACCGAAATATTAGATATTAGTGGTAGTTTGCCATTAGAAGGTCAAATAATTAGACCTCATCAAACACCAGAAGGAATTATTATTAATGCTGGCGTGGCTTTTGATGCTACTAATAAGAATAATATTGAAGTTCAAGCATGGGTGGTTGATTTACCAAATCCCGCAAAGGTAGCTATTTATTATGGTGTTTCTATTAGTTGGATGGAAACAGCAATTTATCCAATAACAATTGACCCAACATATTCTGAACAACCAGATGGAACTGCGGGTATTGATACTTATCTAAAAGAGCAATCCGCAACTACAAACTTTGGAACTGCGATAAATTTGCTGTGTGGAGAAGAAACTGGTGGTAGTGCCAGAAGAAACGTAGCTCTTATTAAGTTTGACATTACGTCGATACCTTCTGGTTCAATATCAAGTTCCGCAGACCTTAGTCTCTGGCTTTTTAATAATCAAGCGGATAATACACAAACTTTCGCTTTATATAGGATGTTGCAAAACTGGGTCGAGGCCGAGGCTACATGGCTTATTTATTCCACTGGAAACAACTGGGGAACAAACGGAGCAAGAAACGATACGGACAGAAACTCTACACATCACGCAACCCTATCTATAGCCAATGCCGAGAGCGCAGGGGAAAAAGTGTGGGCTATTACGACTACCGAAATGGATCAGTTTCTTGATGGAACATACACAAATTTTGGATGGAAACTCGATCAGGATACCGAATCCGGAATTAATGATGCACACAATTATAGAAGTTCTGATTACACCACTGCTGGCGAGAGGCCTTTATTAGTGATTGTATATACACCACCTGCAGGCGGTGAACCAATTTTCTTTTAGGATAGATAATTATGGTATTAGCATCTGCGGGAGAACCGCAATACAAAATTAGATTGAAAGATGTGAACGGTAATATAAAAGCCGAATTTGATACGTGGCGTTCTCTTTCATTCACCCATAAAGTAAACCAGCGCGGCGTGATTCGATTTGAAATCGATGGAGAAGATGAAAGAATTACTTTATTTGCGCTCGATGCTCAAATCGAAGTATGGCGACGTAATCCTATGGTGGCACTAGATTGGTACATCGAATGGGAGGGATTTATTAGAACAACTAATGATGGATTTTCTCAATTTGACAACAATTCTTTTGTAGTTTATGGGTTCAGTTATCTTGATCTTGCTCGTAGAGCTCACATTATGTATGATAGTCTGCAAGCAGAAGCGACCAAATCCGCGCCGGCCGAGACTGTCATAAAAGAGTTTGTGAATGAGAATATTGGAGCTAATGCACTAATCGCTAATGGTCGTGAAGATGATAATGTACTTTTGGGACTAACCATTGAGGCAGATGGCGCAGTAGGGTCAACGTGGGACGGTTCAGAAGCATACGAAAATTTGGGAAGTGTTATTGCAAAAGTTTCATTGAATAGTGCTAGAAATAATTTGCCCGTTGACTTTGATATTGTAGGTACGGGTGATGCTACATTTGAATTTAGAACTTATGAAAGTCAACGTGGATTAGATCGAACTGAGGGAAATTCAGATGGAAATGACGAAGTTAAATTCTCGTTAGGTTTAGGAAATATGATTGTTCCCATTCTGTCTAAAAATCGTTCTAAAGAAAAAAATGTAATTTATGCGCTTGGACGCGGCAATGACGATCAAAAACAAATTGGGAAATCAGAAGATATTCCAGCACAAACATCATCGCCTTGGAATAGAGTTGAAGGAACAACAAGTGCTTCTGGAACTACTGGTGATGACCAAAGCGATCAACTCCAAGATGCTGCTACTGAACAATTGCAACAAAGTGGATTTGACGAACAATTGAATTTTGCTGTTTTACAGATTCCTAACTCTTATTACGGATTACACTATACTTGGGGAGATAAAATAACTGCTGAATATAAAGATAGCAAATTCGATAAAAAGATTGTCGAAGCGCGTGTCACAGTAAGTGATAATGTTGGTGGAGAGAAGATAGAGTTGATATTTGCCGATGAAACTGGAATTTTTGTACAACCATCACGTTTATCACAATTAGAGAAAAACGAATTGATTGAAAAAGAAACTGATGTTACCGCCAATTTGCAAGAATCTCTCATTGAAGCTAAAGACGAGATCAGGAAATTGAAGAAACGATCAAATGATGGAATTGAAATCAAAGATACGGCTGGTGATTTTTCAGATGGATGGGAAGGCAGATTGGTAGTAAATACTGCTGATGGTACGGTTAAGATTAGAAGTGGTGGTGGGTTTGTAACTATAATTTAATTAGGAGAATAAATCATGGAAGAATTCAACATAATATTACAGATAATTGAAATAGGTGGAATATTTTGGATTGCATATTTATTTGTGACCGATAAAGTAATGACCACTTCTCGTGCCGATAAAAATATGGATCGAAGCGAGAGATTATCTATGCTTATTGCTAAAGAAATTACCAAAGAAACCGTAAAAGAAGTTTTATCAGAATTGAATATTGTTACAAAAAAGAAGAAATAAAAAAACTAGGCTATCTTATTAGAATAGCCTAGTTTGGTAAACAAGGGGTGAAACTTTTACTTAATCTTCTTCTTCTGGTTCTAATTGCTCTGCAGGTAAGTCAGAATTACCTTGATTGCAAGATTGTGGGATAGTGAGGTCAAGGTCTTCACAATTTGGTTCAAATGTAAATTCTGCAAGAACGAACCATCCACGTCCATATTCACCAGCGATTTCATACAGATATTCTTCATCTGCTTCTAGCCATCGACCGGGGAATGCTTTCTCGTATTGGAGTTCACCGTCTTCATCAAGAATGGGGTCGCCATCCTCATCAACGATAACTTGAGAACCTTCAGCATTAGTGCCATCAGCAAACTCAAATTCTGGATAACTGACAGTATTGACATCATCGAAGACTACGACAATATCATAGTATGAATATGCGTCAGCAGTAAGAACTTCAAATTCGGGTACGCCATTAGCGTCCACGCCGGTAAGTTCAAGAATATCTAAACTTGTTTCGGCTTGAAGGTACAGAACATTCCATTCTGGCCCAGGGCAATCACGTTCAGGCCAATTTGAAGGCCATCCGGGTGGGCATTTGGCTTCTTCTATTACGCCTTCCCCACCACCACCAGTACCTTCACCGTCTGCAACTTCGGCTGGCGCAGCGGTAACTTCAACGATCACAGTTTCAACAACTGTAACAACTTCGGCCTCCGTCGCATTTGTCGGTGCGCCACAAGCTGACAGCGCAAACATAAGTATAAATATTAGTGGTAAAAGTTTCTTCATTTTATTATTCTCCTAAAGATTATCTTTCTAAATAGTTTTCGATTAAAGGTGTCCAATAGTTTAGTACCTTATCGGCATACGCAAATCCTCCAAATGAATAGCAATTATTAGTTAGTAGTGATTTCCACCCACAATTATATGCGCCTAGTGAAGCTCTTATGGCATCTCTGCCGGGTTCAAATCCTTTGTCAAGAGCCTGTTCATAAATTTGATTTATCATTCTAGTTCCACAATCTATATTCTTGGTGGGGTTTTCCAACTGTGATGCAGAAAGACCGCAACGTCCAGGCAGAATTCCCATCACCCCTACGGCGCAAGTATCTCGTCTAGTGTCAAAATCATTGCACTCCAAATTTGCAATACCCTGTGTTTCTTGAGCGATGATGCCTAAAACAAGCATATTGGTAGCATGTGGATATTTATCTAAAACTGTGTCAATGATACCATTCCAAGATACAATACGTTTCATCTGCCATCTGAGAAGTCTAGGTGGATTAACCCATTCATCAGAATACAAATTCTCTTCTGGAACATAGGAATACAAATTAGCGATCTCAACTATTTCTTGATTTTCTGCTTGAGGAACATTGATAATTGAGAGTTTGGGCGTATCGTCTATGGCTTTTGCTCCGAAAGTTCGAGCAGCAGGTGAATAAATCGCACCATAGACGATGGTAGTTTCATTAGCTAATGAGAACAAAGCTAAGAAAGTTGCTATGAGTAGAAAATATCTGATGTTAGAAATCATTTTGTTAGAAATCACTTTGTTAGAAATCACTTTGTTGTGTGGTTTTTCTTATCAGATCATGGATAAAGCCAGAACCGCGCATCCCCACTATGGCAAAGGTGATATAACTCATAAAGTAAAAGAGATCACCACTTCCTTCAATTCCGACAAGAAGAAAGATATTCAATCGAAGTGCCATCGCAAAAAAGAACGCAAATAAGATAGAGCCAAGATTTTCCAAATGACCTTCTCTATCTTTTACTGCTTTTATAATAATTTTGATGCTCTCAGTTACGGCATCTAAGACTAAACCACCTAAAAATAATTGTAAAAGTGCATCCATCGATAACTCCTTATAAGTGTGGGGGGGGTTGCACAGAACGTGCAGATAGGTGATTCTAGCATGTTTTTGGAGAATTTGTCAAGGTGGAATCAATAATAACTATTTGTAAATAACTATTATTGATTTCGCTTTTGAATTTTGGGTTACTTCTGTTTTTTAGCTCGCTCTCTGTCCCTGGATTACTCGCTTAGTACGGCTCGCTTGGTTGATATGGAATACTAATCAACATCGGCTCGCTTTGGTGTTGCGGTTTACTCTTTTTTTGTGGCTCGCTCAACAGCAAGGGGTTACTTCATCTCATCGGCTCGCTAGGATTGTTTGGATTTCTTAACCAGTACGGCTCGCTCGTTTTGGACGGATTACTCATTGAAATTGGCTCGCTACATTTCATTGGATTTCTTTTGTTTTCTGGCTCGCTTGGGATCGTTGGTTTTCTCTTTTATATCGGCTCGCTTCGATGGCCTGGGTTTATTGTGTGATACGGCTCGCTAGATCAATACGGTTTACTAGGCAACATCGGCTCGCTCGTATTCTATGGGTTATTCAATATTTCATGGCTCGCTAAGTTAATAACGGTTTACTTGCATGTTGTGGCTCGCTCTGGTGATTCGGATTGCTAGTAAGAAATGGCTCGCTATCAGTTTGTGGTTTACTCTTGTGGCGTGGCTCGCTATTCAGAAACGGTTTACTTTTTTCAATTGGCTCGCTCCCACCAGTCGGATTTCTTTCTTAGTACGGCTCGCTTCAGTAGCCTGAGTTTATTATCGGATACGGCTCGCTTTATTTACACGGATTACTTGAGAACATCAGCTCGCTTATGTTTCACGGATTTATTCATATTTCTTGGCTAAATTACTTTCAGAGATTCCCAACCGAATTCTTCCGGCGTGTAATTATGCTCATGTCCAAGTTTACTATGAACATAGGGTTCATTGGTTTCTAATCCTTCGATAGATCGCCACGTTAACCACAAATGAGATAACCACAACTTTACCATCTTTCGCATTGCGGCATTGTGTTGATGCCCCAACGTCCAATCTTTGCGATTAGCCTCATAGTATTCTCTGGCAGAGTCATATATTTGACGATAAGGAGAGTTTGATTTTAGGAAAGAACCTCCTACCAGATAACAGGCCTGTTTCAACCGCTTGTTATATTTCAACTTCTCACCCTTGGTTGGCTTATCTCGCTCACCATTAGTCACCCCGTAGCCTGAATATCGCCAGAGTGCGCTCACAGTTTTTGCTCTATCAATATCGATCATGGCAACCACTTTGGCAGCCAGCATAGGGCCAACACCTTTGACGGCGACCATTTCATCTATGATGGGGTATTCAGATGCTAGGTCTTTGATATCTTCATCTACCTCTTCTTCCAAAGCGATAAATCTATCGTTCCATCGCTCTACTATGGCGAAAGTTTTCTCATCGGCTTCATCTTGCCCATTATTAATCGCTGTCAATCGATTGCCAAACGCAATCCGGTTCTTTTGTATCGTTCTATCTCGTAAATCTATTAATACTCGTAATTCATTATCTTTTTCAGTCATTTATTTCTCCTTCTTGTAATAGTTTGTATAATTCGGCTATTTCAATTTCGAGTTCTTTTATTTCGATATCTTTATTTGTTAATATTATTTCTAATTCTTTGAGATCGTTAGTTAACTGATCTAATATAATGGTGTTCACTCCCCGCCCCCTTCGAGTGCTTTTTGTGCCTTATCTACAACAATTTTCGCTAAATCCAAAATGTCAAATTGGCTTACATTTATTGTTGCCTGCATAGCGGTTCCTGCCAAAGCTTCCAACGTCGCCCGCAGTTTGGTGTTCTCGGCTTCGAGGGCTTTTATCTTCAATTCTGCCTCGGCTTTTCCCTCTGAAAATCCATCCCAATATCCCTCACTGTATATAGGGACATGCTTCTGTTTTTTGTAATTTCTCATCACACTTCCTCTGGTTGAATCCAAAAACCCTTGGCACATTTACTACACCACACAATAAAAGGTTTTTCTGGTTTGATATTTCCAATGACAATATCTTGAACATAAATATGTGGATGTGAACAAAACCGTTGTCTGAAACTATCAATGAAAAATACTTTCATCCTATACCAAAAACTATACTCACCCATCTGTAGCCTCCTCTGGTGGTTCGGGTAGTGGTTGCCAGTGGACGTAATATTATCGCCATCAATCTCCGGCAACCTATCCTCAACGCTTATCCAGGTCATTAGTCCTCCCTCGGATCGTCCATGTACGCAAATTCCCCTCCAATAGTTACACCTGTTTTCGCCCTTTTCAGACAATCAGGGCATACAGGAGATTGCCATATTAAGTCCCAATCGTTTGGTAAATTCCCTGTTGCTGGTTTATAACAATAGAAACAAATCCAATCAGCAGTAATTTGAATACTCATACTCTCACTCCTCCTTTAATTATCCACTCGAATCAACCATATATCCCCATCCACAATCAGGACAATCATACTTCTGATCGAACATACGGGGGCTAGTATGAATAATATTAGGATGAGAGCATCCGATGCGATAGAAAACAATAGCATCAGCATACACACCATCTTTATGTAAAATAATATCGGCATCTGGAAATTCAGTTTCTATTCTTTCTTTGGTTCCCCATGTTGAAAGAAAAGTGTATATTCCTCCATGTGTTGCATAAAAATTATAACTTGGATGTAACCCTTTTGGCAGAGTTCCTTGTTCTTTAATATATAGTTGTTCATAAAAATATTCGACTACCCAAGCACTCTTATGTACTGCCATAAACAATTCATCACGAGTTATTCTTTCATATGGTTCTGGAAATCTCTGTCCGATAGGCCATGTGATGTTATAAATAGACTTATATTTTTCAGGTATCATTTATTGTCCTTTAATTATCTCCAACATTTTCACAGCGAATTTATACTGCCATGATTTATTAGACGCAAACCTGACAATCAATTTGAATTTCATAGGATGTGGAATCATTTTACCGTTACGCCACACCCATATATTTTGTGAGCTCACAGCGGTGAAATCGTTCTCGATCAACGGAATAGAAAGTGCTTTAGCGAAGGTGACATCAGATGTTACTTCTGGTAGTGATAGCATAAAAAAGGTAATAAGTTTCCATACTCTGTTATATTTTACGGGGTGATGTTTTCTTCTCATATTATTCTTTCATCTTCTCTACATAATTTTTCCAACTATAATTTCTTATCCACATAATTCTGGAAATTACGGCTTGATGCATCGCGCCGGTGCAATCATCGCCAGAAGCTTTTATGATAATATCTGATAATTCTTTGTCATCCTCAGTTTCATCTATTACAACGCCGATAACATTTGCATTACTTTTGAATACTAAATTAGCGTTAGGATTATCATCTAGCCATACTAATCCAGCATTGAGCATTCGGCGGCATGTCATTTCGTATGAGCCACCAAATCCACTAATCTGTCCCATGCGTGGAGTGAATTTATAAGTAAGCGTGTCATCTTGATAATAATTCCACAAAGCTTCTAATTTTCTCCATGCTTTTTTAGGGTCAAACTTATTAACTACTTTCCAATAAAGCCAATGACCCAATCTGTAATAATTTTTACTTTTCTTTAACCAATAATCAATACTATTTAAAGGAGTAAATGTGGAAGAAAGTGGTAAATCTAATTTCGGGTCTGGTATATATGCGAAATCTCTCTCACTTCCCAAAACACCTATACGCTTACCTCTATTTCTTCCAAAATGAATGATGGCTGCATCTTGTCCAATATGATAGCCTAACATTTCAATTACATCACCCTGATCTAGCATATGATGCGTGTTACTTTCAAGTGTTACTAAGAATTCTCTATTTTTCATGTCTATAGCATAACCCACCAATGTGTATTTGTCAATTGTTTTGTATTGTACTACGTTGGCTTGGGAAAACAAAAACCCCTGAAATATATCCAGAGGTCTTTGTGGGGGGGGGCGTAACGATGAAATAGTACCACGATTATTCAAATAATATTGGTTGCCATCCTTGTTTTGCCCAATAGTCTATTCTTTTGCGCGCAATTGGTACATATTCATCGGTTATTTCTATTCCTGTGATCTCGTCCCACCCTGCAAACATCGCTCCTATGGCCTCGGACGCAACGCCAGCGAAAGGTATCACGATACGACGAGGTTTATACTTATCGGGCGGTAATAATAGCTTAGAAAGGTGTTTGGCGAGTTCTATGGGTTTTAGGGTGGGGTGTGGGTTATTCTTTATAGTTTCTCTGTCTTTAAACATTCCTTCGCCTGCATTTCCTAATCCATGCTCATATCCATAACCAGGGTGACGTTCTTTTGGTAAATGCTTTAATCCAGCATTACGTTCCTTCTGACTAGCTTTAGACTCATATATAAATGGGTCGGCGTTCTCGATCGCCCATCCTGATTGATGGAAGTATCTGGATGCACCGCCAGAGTCACCATATTCAATATTGGGAGTTCCTTCAGGACGGCTTTCAGCACCATAAACTGTTCCTGAGTGACCTTTGGCCGAAGCCTTTTTTATTGCACCTGTACCAGATTTGAGTACACCAGTTTGTAAGTTTAAGGTTCTCACCGGACACCCATCTACACACTCCCACACTTCAACCTTATTCTCAATTTCCTCAGATTCAAACTCATGTCCAGCACCGTCACCGAACGGTTTCGCGCCATCGGTAAATTGATTGATCGCGAGCGGCACACAGTCGCCGCCCACTTTCATCTGGGCCGTCGTACCGCCCGGTCCAGGCTCCACGCAAAAGGGAATTTGCAAGGTCGGCTGGTCTACATGCAACGAATTCGGCGGACCTTGCAGGTAGGAATGAATTCCTTCCCCGCGACGCTCGACAACGATGCGTTGACCGCCGACGTCGCCATCGGTGCTGGCGCCCGACTCACCACGGTCGGTGTAGTAGAAAAACGTTCCCTGGGTACCGAGCAAATCGGGTACACACATCGCCGATAGCTGCACGCCTCCGAACTTGTCGGGTGGAAACGTAATCGGCACGCGTATCACGGCGCTGAATATCCTTGCCTCGCTCAGCACAGTCCAAAACGGCTTACTTTTCCGCAGGCCTGTTATTTCCGGCTTGGAGAGCGGGATGACGTATCTTCCCAATTTGAGCTTGCGGCGAGGCTCGCGAATCCGAACCGAGGACATCATCGGCTGATAGGTCGAAGCGTTACGCGAGATGAAGTCAAAAATGTTGTGCTTCCCGGGGTTGGTGCCGGTGCTGAAACTGGACCAGGCCACCGGAGAGAGCGGCGGACAAGTTGTCCCGAGCCGCTGGTAACTTCCCCGCTCGCGGAGCTTTGC
>SDBT01001540.1_pt1 | contig 40815 bp, 80 predicted proteins | sample 2277101 | NCBI WGS metagenome assembly SDBT01 (sample SAMN10404973, study PRJNA504765) | marine sediment metagenome | isolation source: marine sediment core GS10_PC15, 103 cmbsf | place: Arctic Ocean: Southern Knipovich Ridge | collected 2010 | reverse complement strand
ATCGACAGCGGTGCAATAACATCGAAAGGAACTATAACAATTCTTAATTCTACGCCTATTCTTGTTTTTAAAGATAGCGATAGTCTAGGAGCTACTTCAGTTGGTTTTATTGAGTGGAGAGATTCAGGCGGTGGAAGGGCTGGATTTCTTGGTAATTATACTTCAGGTAATGATGATTTACTTTGGAAGAATGAACAAGGAGGGAATATAGGAATACAAACAACTGGAGCAGGTAAATTTCAAATCTTTGCTAATGTCGAGTTGAATGATAATTCAATTACAGGTATGGGCAATATAACAGGAACGGATGTAGACATACAAGCCGGGACAGGGGATTACAGTTCGACAGGCACTATCGGTTCAGGGGTGATAACGCAAAGTGGTGCTACGCTTGACAATACCTACCATCCCCTGACAACTGTTGGTATAGCTAATAATAATCTTGTAAAAATCAGTGCTGGTGATGTTGCAGATAATGACTATGCAAAATTTACAGCAAGCGGTTTAGAAGGCAGACTAGCATCAGAGGTTTTGAGTGATTTGTCCGGCATGGCAAATGCACAATTTGATTGGAGTAATCAGAATCTTATAAATGTTGGTGGTGTCGCAGGCTCTGATGTTGATATAGCTGCGGGAACAGGTACTTACACTTCACAAGGCTCCATAACTGCTAATCGGATAACTGTACTTACTGCTCTTGACGGTGATGCAGCAGACCTCTTTTTGTGTGCTGATAGGAACGACGACGCTGGTGATTGTTGGCTTATATCAGTTGCCGATGGCGGGGTAATGACTTTCGGGAATGACATTGATACCAAAAATGTTTACGAAACACAGCTTACATTAACTCCGAACGCCGACCCTGCGTTATCGACGACAACGGTAGCTGGTAGTTTAGTTGTTGGTAATGACATAACAGCAGCGACAGGATTGATAACTGGTAATAGATTCTTAGCTAATCCAACTGATTCAACTATGGGTACAACTACAGTTGTTGGGAAGTTTATTGATAATACAACGGGCACACACTCGTCAGGAACAACAGTTTTAATAGGTATACAAGGTGCAGTAGACCCAGAAATATTAACGACAATAGGTGGTGGTGTAATAGCCCTTAAAGGTCTTGACTTCTTTGTTCGCAACAAAGATGATATAGGTGGAGGTTTCGGGTTTACGTATTCACAAGAAGCAATTACCGTACAAGCTCTTTTAGGAGTACCAGGGAAAACAATATCAAATAGTGCATTTGGTTCTGTAATGAACTCTGGTTTGACTATCAGCACAATTTTAGATGGAACAATAGACCAAACTGGAACAGAAAACTTTGGTATAAAAATCACGCAATTAGATTCAATCGACGCTGGTTCTGGCACAGTTACAAGTTATGGTGTTTTCCTTGACTCTGTGGTTAGTGCCGGAATAAATACTGCGTGGGGTTTCTATAATAAAAATGACGTAGATAACTTTACTGTTGGGGATTGGGCTTTCGGTCAAACTGATAAAGCGGAACGTATAGGCTCCGACGCTGACGGTACTTTAGATTTATATGCCGGAACGAGTATAGATTTGCATGATGCAACAAATATTGGTGACGGCACAAATGAGACTAAATTTGCCAATGATGGCTTTCAGACAATGGCTGGCACAGCAAGAGTTATGATAAGTAGAGATTTTGAACCGGACGCGGTCAAAAAAGGTGGTGTCGGGCCAACAGACAGCACGGAAGCTGGCTTTCCAATTCACGACTATCAAGCAGCGAATGATGAAAGTGTACATATTCATTGGGAGATTCCCCACGATTATGCGTCGGCAGGGGAAATACATTTACACGTTGAATTTTTTGTAGATACCGCTCCAGCAGCGGATGCAAATGTTACATGGGGCGTAGAATATCAAAAACTATCTATTGGCGATAATTTTGATTTTACAAATACAACAACGATTATCGTTAATGAAGCGATTACAACAGGAACGCCAGCTAACGATAAGAAAATACATTCTTCGGCTGAAATACATTTAGTAACAACAGGTTTTGAGCCAATGGACGTTATACTTATCAGGATTTTTCGTGATGCAGATGCTTCCGAGGCAGGAGCAACGGATGATTTTGGAGGTGATGCCAGAGTGTTTAATTATCATTTAATGTTCCTTAGTGATAAGTTAGGTCAAGGTACATAGGAGAAATTATGGAACGTACAATTAAAATCACAGAAAAGGAAAAGAACAATGCCAAAAGAAGAGATGCACAAATGGGGTAGATTCATATTATTGGGTATTTTTATAATCTTCGCAACTGGCGGTTGGGTTGCTAAAGTTCTTAGCAATACTGCCGCTATTATTAAAGTCGAAGATAAAGTAGAAATCATCGGGAAAGATGTCCATAAGCTAGAACTTAGAGATAAGGACTTGGCTAATATGGCAGAGCAGTCGCTTTTGTTTATGTCTCAAGTCAATACCAAACTCGACACTATCTCAACTGAGCAGACAAAGCAAGGTGTTATCAATGCTGTTAATAGTGAGAAATTAAAAACTTTAACAAAGGATTAAATATGGCACGTAAAGTTAAGCGTAAGAAACATAAAGTCAAAGTACGAAAAGTTAAAGTCAAAAAGAGATAAGTATGGACGGCGAAATCACTCGGTTATTGAATGATTGCGAAAGGCTCATTCTTTTATTGAGAGCTTGCCAAGAGCCTAAAGAAACTTACTTAGACGAGCTAGATAAAAACATTCAGGAAATCAGACGGATAGGAGTGAATGATGGAGTATAGCTTAGTAAGAAAATACAAATATAAGTTGGAGGCTGATTATGCTATTACTATTAGCATTGACCACGATTGCCATAATTCTTATATATCACTGGATAAGCAGAAACTTCTTCTAAAAAAGGGCTATGTCTGGGACGGCTCCAGCGTTCCCCTGAAGCGATTTATCCCCAAATGGCTGTTCGACTCCGACAAGTACTGTAAAACAGCCTCGCTTGTCCATGACAGCCTCTGTCAGCTAATGAGAGAAGAGTTATTGCCGAAAGCCCGAAAAGAACAAGCAGATAAGATTTACAGGAATATGTGCTTGGATGGTGGTATGGGGAAAAGACAGGCTAATTTAAGATTCTGGGCTTTACGTAAATTCGGGGACGGTGGTATTGAAAAAGAGAAATATCCCCGTAATATGATATTTGAGATATAACACTTTCTTCTCGGTAGAGCGACTGGCATCGTGTTGGTCGCTCTATTTATCCCCATTGTTCTGCCATAGCGTTGGCTATACCTGGAAAAGTTATACTTCTAAGCCTGCCCCTGTCTTTCGATGGCGGCATTTTGTGTATTCTTGCTTTCCTGCCTTCTACGATATTTGTTGACTTTAGTTCCGGCAAACCAAAAAGCCATAAGCCGGTTTTCTTAACTTCTCCATGCCCGAATTGCCAAGGTTGAATATATTGGTCGGGAGAACGATATATCCCCGACATTATACCTACGGGGTTTTCTATACAAGTCTTTGGCATTGGAGCATTTATTAAAAAGAGAAAGAAGTCTATCGCTTTTTGCTGTCGCCCATCTGCTCGTTTTTGCTTAAACCACCTCGCGCCTGATACGCACAGATGGGTACACGGTGGATGGGCTATCATCAAGTCCCAACCATTGTCGAGTATTTTAAGAACATCACCTTGTATATGCTGTCCAGGTCTTTCGGTTGGCAATAAATCGCAACTCCAGGCATCATGGCCTCTTGTCTTGAAAGCGTCTCTAACAATTCCACTAAATTCGCACGCGACCAATACGCGGAGCTTCTTCATAAAACCACCTCCCCAGCATGTATCTCCCTATGGCAACGCACGCAAACCAGCACGCATTTATTGAGTTCTTTTTTGTTTTTCTCAAATGACCAATGGCTCTTCAACGCTCCTGTTCCGTAGCCATCTTTTTCTAGTGGTTTTTTGTGGTGAAAATCCATTGCAGCAAGGCATTTTGAATAACCACAAACTATACACTTACCCCCCTTGTACTCAACTGCTTTCTGTTTTTGCTCCAACGCCCAATCTCTTCTGTTTTTATTTCTCCTGCTTTTGTATTTGTCAGTTTTGTTGTATTCTCTCATCCTTGCATTTGCACGCAATCTGTTCTCGTCAACAGATATATACTTCTTATGATACGCCTGGCTTGCCTTTTTAACTTCTGGCTTTTGCCTATATTTTTTCGCCCACAAAGCTAAACAAGTCTTGCATTTAGCCATATAATGCTTACGAGCCTTTCTGAAATTTGACAAAGGCAGTATTAAGCCACAACCACCACATAGCTTTTCCCCGTCAATTACGGGATATTTTAATTTACCCATTGTTTATCTCCACAAAAAAGTATTAACAATGGTATTATACCATGCACAACAAACAATGCAAGAACTAATTTATTATTATTTTCGCAAGCAACCAATACTTTCATGTAGCCCTCATCTTCTTTAGTCTATCCTGAAATATCTCCTCCTTCATCTTCTCTATCTGTTCCGGCGACGGTGTGTATTTGGGCTTGGTTTTGCGCTTTGATTTTCGTGCAGCTTTTTCAAGTATACATTTTATGCAGCTTGTACCATAACTTACATGACGGCCAGTTTGGTAGGCGGTGCGGTAGAAGAACTCGCCTGTTAATGGTAGAGGTTGCTCTTGGCTACAATCAGGGTTTTTGCAAGTGCGGGTATTTATAACTTCATCTCCTTTAATTCATTATACATCTGCTTGAACTTATCTCTTAACCCTTGTAATTCAATAGTATTGTATTTCTTTATTTGTTTGTTTAATCTCAGTAAATTATCGACGGTTTCCCTACCATATTCCCTGAGCATGAAATCCATATACCCAGGCCAATTACCTTTTAATCTCACATTGCAATTATAACACTGAAAGTGGACGCAATCTTCTTCAAATAGTATAGCGTTACCACGACCAGGTACGAAGTGTCCGGCTTGACCACACCCCACACCAAAAGCAGGGTATGTCTTACCACAAGAACAACATACAGCCCATTCTTTTGTTTGGGTGGTTTTGATAGCGTCTCGTAATCTAATGTAGCGAGAAAATTCTGTCCATGCCTTAGCTTTCCAATATCGTAATCCCTTACTCTTCATTCCATACTCCCAAAAATATCACAACCTTAATATTCTTCATTTTTTGCCTCCATTTCTTTCTGTCTTTTTTCTCGTCTTAAATCCTCCCCGATACGTTGCCAATAAAAACTTGAGACAACAAAAACTATCCCAAATACAGCACCGCATATCCAATATTTTAAGATAAATTCTTCCTTGGCACTTATGTGATAAAACCCAAATGCCGAAGAAGTAAAAACACCAGCAAAGCCATACGCCATAGCAAAAAGCGTCCAATACATTTTATCTGTATATGTCATTTTAACCTGCCTTTCTAAAAATAACCCATCCACGCACACCATGCAGCGAAAAGAAACACGACTGTCCAAAATAGTATACGTTTCATTTACCTACCTCCCTAAACGCATAATTTAGTTCAAATCTGATGATTACTGGACCAAAATGAATATATCTCGCTCCCACGTTCCAATAAAACTCAACACCCCAATAATCCAAATATATTTCAAATTTAATACTAAAACCTACAATCTTCTTCCCATTATATTTCCCTCTTGGCCATTTCATTTACTTACCTGCCTTTCTTAATGAGACTCGGTGGGGCATTCCATGCAGCAAATACAATCACACCTAACCAACATAGATTACGTTTCATCTTATATCTCCGCCAAGTCATAATATCCAGCGTCCATGTCTTCAATAAATGTTGTCTCTATGTCATGTGCATCGCCAAGCCCAAATCCACCAAACCACAATCCTGCTACTAAACCACAATCCTTTACTACTTGCCACATCGCAGGCCAACTACCGCCTAATTTGGTATTTTCGCACCGCTTGGGTGGGTAACCACAAACTACTTTATGAGTATATTGTTCGTAAGGCTCTTGTACTTCATTTATTATCCTTGTGCCCCATTGACCAAACCAGCATCCATCTTTAATTTTCATTGTTGGCGGCACTCTTTCATCTTTTATGAAAATCGTTACTTTTTCATATCCAACTTCTTTACATGCTTTCAAAAATTCTAAAGTTTTAGTCTTCATTATTGTTTCCTTTCTTTCTTTTATTTCTTTTATCTTCCCTACCATGTTTTACCCCATGCAGAAAAGCCATAATGAATGCTGGCTTAAATACTTTTTCTGTTAAGAAATCTGCATGGTCATTTGCTATTTTCAAATAATGTTCTTTTTGCTCTGATGTTAATTCACTCATTCAACTTCTCCTTTAAGGGCTTTAATTGCCTTGTCTGTAGTAGGCAATGTGGCTAAATCAGCCTCTAAAATTTGTTCGTGGATTTTTCCGTATTCTTTTTTGGAAAACGAGTCACAATTTTCATATTGGTTTAGGAGTGTTTCAATTAAAGACAGATTTATTTTTGAGTGTTCGTTATACGCTAGAACATCCCTCAATGTTGTTAGTAACCATACACTAGCATCCAACGCTTCTTTCAGCCGTTTCACTTCGGATTCGAGTTGCTCGATAATCTCAAGCGACTTAACCATGTTGGCTGTCAATTTCATTTTCCCATCTTTATGTTGCTGGATAACATCTGCCACAAACTTACTCATTTTTGCTACCTCGCTAATACTTTGGAAATTTATATATCTTCGTCGTTATTTTATTCCTACATATATCCGAGCAGGTCTTATAAATTTCATCGCCATCTTCCAAGTTTATCCAACTACCATACCACGCCCAATCCATACCCCAGACATCCCATTTTTTGCATACGCAACATTGATGTACCACTTGAGTCTTTTTGTGCCCAGCTTTAGTTAATTTGGCTAATTTAAGACTCATCTCAGTATCCTCTCTGTTCTTTCAAATGCTTCCCACAATACCACTTTCGTTTATATGTCGCTACGCCCATACTTTCACAAAGACAGCAGTCTGTGGAGAACTTAGACCTTTTCTTACCATTCGCCTGTATCGGGTCTTTCCACATCCTGTTCTTTAGAAACCGTATCGGGTCAGGAAGATTAGCGTAAAAGTCTTTGGCAATCTCTCTGTTGTCAGCGTCGGTCTTTAGCCAATTAATCATAGTTTCAACGACTTCATCGGACGGACGCTTGGCTTCAAACCACAACTCGCACGGATATTTGCCTATCTTCTTGCCGTTGCGCTGTGGATATAATTTCCAGAACAGATTAAAGGCTTCTTTATGTGTCATAACAATTTCAGCTTTTGCAATGCGTTTTTCTCTACCACAGTAAGCTCTTTTTCGGTTCTGGTGATTTCAAGGCCACAGCTTGAGCATTTGAAGTAATAGCCTGTTAGCTGTGGACTATTTCTGTGGAAACAAAGGTCTTTCTTTGCATACACCATCTTATGGCCTTTTGCCCCGCATTGGAGTTGGGCTTTTATTTTGTTTTTCCAATCGTTGTCCCGCTGTTCAAACTTTTCAACTTTCGCTTTAAACTTATCTATTTCACACTTGATATAATAGTCTTGTGGGCTATACAAACACTTCCCACTCCTAGTCTTAATCTGCTGCTGTTTTTCGTTCCAGTAGATAGATTGCCTTTTAAAGATTGTAAGCCAGAGTATCAACCTCACCAAAAGATATAACTCTAATACTAGTATAGCAGTCAAAAATACTACCCAAAAATCATACATTGTCCATTCCATAACATTCTCCTTTAATATTGACTGGACAGCCAGCGTCCATTACTTAGCTCACGACTCAAACATCCTTGTTCTGCATAGACTGCCCAGTCTCTTGTCCCTCTAGCGACTACGCATCGCTAGAAAACTATTTTATGCCAGAAGATATTTTAGTATGGCCATGATAGCAAATACCCCTACGCACGACCAGATAGCAGAACATATCAGCAATAATACATCTGTTATATCTTTCATCTTTTATCCTTTCTTTACTTGGTTGTGGCTGCTAATATGGCCAATCTCTGATAGATATTTTTGGGCCACCATCTTCTTTGGAATAGTCTTCAACCTCAACAAATTTAGCACATGCCACTAAATATTGTTGGTCTGGTTGTGGAGAATCAGGTTGTTTGGCTACAGAAACATCAACCTCTAAATCACCTCTTGCTACAATAATATTAACTAATGTTTTTACTACATCACTTGCTTTCATTTCTATTCTCCTAAGTCTTGTGTGTCTGGTTCTGGGAGTCCACACTTGAACTCATCCATGCACCAATTATCAATATCTTTCAAAAACTTCGTGAACTTCTTAAAGTCAAGCGTAGTTGAAGATTCTGGTATGACTAAGCCAGCGTCCATATTACAGCCTATAAACCGTGCCTTTAACGCTTCCCTGATAATACCTTTGCCTGTGGCTATCCCTCGTTCAGCGTATAAGTTCTTAACGTGAGTACAAACAGGCCCTTCAAAGAAACGCCTCATCTTACCTACGTCCCAGTTAATCTCTTTGCGGATTATCATATCCAGCTTATCGCCTTCGTTGAAACTGGCAAGAAAAGTTCGTAATCGCTGAACGTCGAGGCCGCCCATTTGCTCATATAAGTTTTGTCTGTTAGCTTTTGTAAACTTGAATTTCATGTCTTCACCTTAATATTGAACATCGTCGCCAGGGAAAGAATCGGCGGGTACATTCTGAACATTTGACGGCAATACCTGCCATCGTCCGGTTTCTATCCAACCCATCACCGCTACGAGATACACGCCCACTTGGTCGTTAGGTATCATAGATGAGCCTAGCACGGCTTTTATGGCGACTTCTCGCTTTATGTATATTTCCTTATTAGGGTCGGCCTTTTGCCCGCCACCGCCCTGTGAGCCACCTTGTGCATACTGTGGGTCGACACGTTTGAACTTCGTACCGTATTGTGGGTCTTCCGTAACTTCTACGGTAATTTGTTCGTTGCCCTGATAACCTTTTTTCGAGCCGATATTGCCAGTCATTTTATTGCCGGTTGCACCTGTTATTTCAATATCCTGGTAGCAAATATTAAAGCTACCTTTTGGTGAGCCTAATTGCCCTACTGCTGTGATTTGTCCACTAATCTGCATTTTCTTTCTCCTTACGTGTTAAAAATTCATCATAAGTTTCCGATTCGTTGCGAAGATACCTTCGTACCATCTTGCGGGCTATTTCACGCTCTACTAAGTGAGAGTATTGCTCTTCTTCCTTCTTATTCAGTGTGTCGAGTATGTGGCGATTCATTTCTTCTCTTTCTTAAATTTTAAGGCATCTTTTCTGCCTTTCTTGTAAGCCCTGTATGCCACCCGTTTCATTCGCCCGCTTTCCAACTGGCTATTAGGATGGTCATCCATGATACCGTAAACACCATACCACATCAAAAAACTGTTCGTCATCTTCATTTCATTCTCCGTTCATAATTTCCCAAAACTTCACTAATAACATAAACGCTTGTAAGTCTCGGTCGTAAGTCCCCGACATGTCTTTATAGTTCACACGGCAAGTTTCCTTATTAAATTTGAGAACGCCGTGATAATCAACAAATTTATTTGCTGAACCTTTGCCATAGGCTACCCAGTGATTATTCCAAGCGTGTTTATACGCCGACGTCTGCAAAGGCCATTCGGGGTAGTAACTGCCTTTGCCAGTTTTGAAGTCGATAAGAGCCACCACTCTCTTCCCACGTCCAGCTTTCTGGTCAGCTTTGTCTTTAGATTTGTACCAAAACTGGTCGATTTCACAAATAAGGTCTACCCGCCCTGCGTAGCCATCGCCATAAACTACAACTTCTGTCTCGATAGGCTTTACGTTATGTTTCTTACACCAAGCGTAAAAGGAGGTCATAAGTTTCTGCGTCTGTTCATGGAGTGATTCTATCGGGATTCCTGTGGTGAAGTAATACTCACACAACGTATGTATGTAAGTACCGTAATCAGCAGCTTCGATAGACGCTTGCTTGTAGGCGGTGCGGGCTGGTTTTAGGTTTTCGGGGCCAAGCCATCCATCAATGAGGAGTAACCCCTCGTGGTCTTCAACACTAATCCATTTAAGCCGAGCATTAACATCATCCACCGCACAATTCGCAGCCCAAGGGATAAGCGCACCCTTAGACAAGAGCGTAAGGATAGACGTTACACTTGGCAACTGCTTACCGTCATGGGTATAGTATCTAGCTGGGCTTTTGCCGAAACGTATGGTCATTTTGCTCTCCAATTTCCGCCTATTTGTTCGTAAGACTTCCACGCAGTTTTCGTTTCATCTCCGATAATACCATCCACTTCACAAGGATACCCCCAATCGTTAAGGCTCTGCTGTAACTCAACTCTCGTCGGCGGTCGCTGGCTTCGCCAGTAGCGACAGTAAGGGATAACTACTAACGTCATGCCGATAAGTAAGCCTAGTATGAATTTCATGTTGTGGATTCCTCAATAGTCAGTTTTACATTTATATCAGAAAATTCTGGTATATTCCCAAATGCCCAGCTTTTGCCACAACTACATTTAAACGGTGCATGTCTATTGGCATCGTATGCAACTGATGTAGGAACTGAACTGTGATTATATAGTGAACATACACAATCACCACTTTTGCTTTGACCTGAAAGTCTTGCCTTGCATTCAGGACAAAAAAACACAATCGTATCATAACAACCCATTTCATTCTCCTTTCAAAAAATGGGACAGACAAGTGATTTACTCGATGTCTCACTTTAACTGGAATTCTACCAGCACTTGCCCGTGAGCCTGTCCGTCAGCTTTCGCCACTGTCCCATATTCTTATGTCAAAGAACAGGCCAAAGGGCGGAGGAAGGGAGGGTGATATGTACCCTTCGACCCGTTCAATTACTTACTCTTGGCTGTTGCTATTAAACGCCGAAGATTGAGGATTATTTCTTCAACTTGTTTAATACTAAATTCCCACGTATCGTAGCTTCCGCCTAAGTTTATCCTATTTGCTGGCATTATTTTGGCTTTAAACCCACTCTTAACATTTAATGCTGCTACTTCAAACTCCTCCAACGGCTGACTTAATGCTTTGAGGTCGTCGAAGATGTTGCCAAGCTTGGTTTTGACAAGAAAATTGCTTACGCCTGTTATGGGAGCATTGTAGGCGTATGTATCTCCTGCTCGGCCTTCCCCTAAGGTAGTACCACATCCGTCATGTAATAATAAACTCATGCAAGCTTGATTGCTTTTGCTGAATCCATAATCCCCATGCCGCAAGACAGGCTTGTCGAGTTCTGCCAGTTCCTTTTCATATTTAGCCAGTTCCTTTTCATATTCAGTCAAATCAGTCTGGTAATTTGTGATGCAGGTTTTGGTCGCTTTAATGTCTCGCTCTATTCTTTTTTTATCTCTCATTTTGATTCCTCGCTTTCCAATAGTTTAGGATTGTCATGGATGTTGCCGATGACTTCGCAATCTTCCCAATTTATAGCGTGACCAACTCGGCGGAATATCCACCCTGAATAACCCCATTCAACTTCAAATATTTTTTCACCATATCTACAACCTTCCATCTTTATTCTCATCTTCTTTACGCTCGTCAGCTACCTGCCGACAATCAGGGCATATCTTGTCGCCATAAAGTACTTCGTCATGGCATATTTCGCAGTAAGTTGCGTAGCGGTCGTTTGCTTCAAAGGTCATTATTTTGCTCTCCTGTTCCATGCTTTGATAGCATTGCCTTGACAGATTAACATTAGATTTTTAATTTTCAGTGATAATTTCCAAGTATAATTAAAGGTTTTCTTGTTCAAGAACAAGTTGGATATGTCTAGCAATACAATAGCTAACCCATGCCAGAACCAATATTTTAGTTTCTCTTTACTCATTTCTCTGCCTCCCTTTCTTCCGCCCCACGCTAGTCAGCGTAAAATATTCATCAGGAACAAATGATTTAAACCCCACAGATACCATCAATCCTAAGCTTACGAGTGCTTGCATATCGTCTGAATCGCCACAATAAAGGTTATTCGCTGTCTTATGTGCTGTGTGGTCGAGTATGCTTCGTTGGTTACTTGTTATACTCATTTCTTCCCCTCCGCTTGCTCGTAATCAGAGCAACTAAAATCGCAAACATCACTTGCCGATTCTATTTTGCACTCGCCCATTTCTTCTGAACAGCTACCGTTCCCGAAAGGTATTGGCACTTGTTGGGCTGAATGTATATAATGTTTGCAGTTAAAAATCCTTAATGTTGATTTCGATTCCGCTTGCTCTAGTTTCTTATCCTCCGGTGGAAGGATTATTGGCTTCCAATGGGTAATGGTTTTCTGGCTATCAACCTTATCGGTATTGCAAAAACTGCCATTCCAATATTCAAAGTTTCCATTATGATAATTTCCACGTTCAACCAGTTTTTCATCAAGTATTAAAATGCCATAAGATTCTTTTAGCCCTTTAATATATTCCGGCAACCTCTCACTTACAGGTATCCAGCTAGTCGTGGCGAGTAATGCCAGTTTGCTTTGCAATAATTCGTCGTATTTCTTGCCTCTTATATTCAAATGTTCATTGGCCTTGTCGAGTTGGGCTGTGAGGTCTGAAAGAGCTTTGGCAGAGCAATCAATATCTTGTAAAAGTTTGATATGTCGTTTATAGCCTTTGTTCTCGGCCTCAACTGATGATAGCTTGGATTTATCTGGATATTCAACAACTCGGTCAATATCGTATATTTTATAGTCTTGGTTGTGGCCATAAAGCGACACCGTGCCTAACACCTCACATACACCAGACACACACTGCCCGTTGCCGTAGCCTGTTAAGCCAGAAGATGCTTTCATAAACACCACACACCCTTTTGTTAATTTTTCATTCATTCTACACCTCTTTCAGGGCTTTGATTGTATTTTCGCATTGATATATTGCCATTGGTACTTTAGCAAAAGGTATTGCTTCGATATTTCCATACATCCTTGCAAAGTTTGCTTGTTGTGTTTCAGTACATTGAGAGAGTAAATCTTTTAATATAGGTCGTAAATATTTATTGGTTATGCGTTCGGTTATACTCATATTATTACCTCTTTTCGTAAATCCGCCTCAGGCACAAGACCCAAGTCTCATTCAGATTTAAGCGTTTCATTTCTTCTCTCCTATACAACTAGCTATTACCATACAAACACAAAAAGATATCATGCCGCTTAAAAGACAATAAGCAACAAGTACCCATTGAAAAGCATTGCCATAATTACCAAAAGTTTGATACCAGTTATATATCATCCAAGCTGCAAGCAAAAGATACGAAACAAGGGCTAAAATCGCTAAAGCCGACCAAACTTTTTTCATTTTTCTCATCCTTTCTATAATACAGAGGGACTAAACTTGCTCTCCAAAGGGTTAGGTTCTTTTGCTACGATTACGCTTTTTCCTATAACAGAAACAGGCGAAATAATCTTTTTTTTCCAAAAAAGGAATCTTCGTTTCAATGATTTATCCTCATTCAATGCTGACATAGCTTTTTGGTAGTGCCATTTGAAACAGTTGCTAACTGGCTGTATCCCTAAAAAAAGGAAGTTTAAGACATCTATAAGCACCGGACAAAAAATCTTTTTTACTTTCCCACCATTACTATTCGATGTTTTATCAGTCAAAAATATTGGTTCGCCCTTACTCATCAGATAAAGCCATTCATCGGGGACAGACCATAACAACCTATGCCAGTTTCCTTGCTCAATATCAGTAGAGCGAATATAAACCAGCCTGCCAATGATATTTTGTGATAGATTATTATATTCCATTATGGACTCCTATATAAAACAGAGGTTCTCCATTCCAATATGAGTTGTGAGACTGCAAGATAGGATTGAAAAGAACCCCTGTCGTTTGTTGATAATAGCATGATTTACAGTCTCACATTTCATACATATAGACTACCATAGAAAACCCAAACTTCAAGCAAATTCTCAAAGTTTTTTTTAACTACAGCCCCAGTAACAACTTAAATAAAATAATATTGTGTCCAGTTCTATTCTGGACTTATATTACTACTTTACCTCATGTTTACGCTATCGACATGAGCAAGGAATGTGTCGAAGATACGGAGTTGTGGCGACATGAAAAAATATTAACTATTTTCAAAAATTGTTGATTTTTTTATATTATTTTGCCGAAAGATAGGTTATAATATTAGAGATAGCAATGTAGTGGCTTTCTAGCCTAAAAACGAATGAAAAAATTGGAAACTACGAAATGACAGGGAACATTCGACAAAAAATCACACAAAACTTAACCATAAAGGACGAAAGATTCCTGTTAATTACATAAGGGCGTAGTTTAACGACTGCGCCTTATTTTTTTAGCAACGCTAAGTACCTTACAAGTAAATACATGTTGCCGCGATGCAGGACGGTAGCTTATACCGTAGCCAGCCTTAATACTGCATTTAGCTGATGCAGGGGCTGAAATAAGCCTTGAAATCAAAGCCAAAGTGCACAGCAGCTTGCTTGCATTGCGGTCGCACCAAAAAGTAAATATGATAGCGGCTCGTGGGAAGAGCTGAGACGAGGCAGAATTGTAACGTGAAAGAGGTAACGGCTCTTTCGGTGGTCTCTAGTGGCGGCATAGGATAAAGAGTTATCGTGGCTCATTGTATCGAACCGCCTTAATCCCTGAATTGACAGGGGAGCTTAGAATTGCAGTTTAACCGGTTCGACTCCGGACTATCATAATGCAACTTGAACTACCGTTGGCCTCATCCGGTGCTTAGAATTGAGGCAGGAGTAATATGGTATTAGAAATAACAAAAGACGATATTTGCGATAAATGCGGTGAATATCGAGGTTTGGTTTTTGTTATGGAAGAAGGCAAGATGGTCAGATTGTGTGTAGAGTGTGAATTAGCGAAAGTTAAAGTTGACTCTTAAACAGTAAACGGTTAATATGGCTTGTAAATTATGTTTAGGTTCTAGTTTAGTTCGTGAAAGCACTTGTGGCGGTGTTACAATACCCTTTTTACCAAGACGGCTTAGAGAAATTGATAAAGAGGATTACTATCATAAAACTGTTCCTTGCACAAAACTAGATTGCCCCCATAAAGTTAAACGGTTATAATATGGCGTATGGCGACGAAATAACAATAACGGCAGAAGGTTTAAGACGTGCTGATAAATGGTTTTTAAAGAGATGCCAAAACATTAAAAGAATTTGTGAACTCAACATTTTATTAGGGCTGCCTATAAATCACGGTTTTTGGGTAGAAAGTAATATTCATAGGTTTGATAGTCTATGAGACATTGGTCATTAGGCGGTACGAGATTTGAAACAGGCAAGAAAACGCCGAAGCGCTGGCAGTTTGTATTAAAAAAGCGTTTTTGCAGTCAAATACCGGTAATGAGTGAAGAAGAAGCTGAAAAAAGAATTGAAAATTTAGTGGTACACAGTGTTTAAAAAGACTATGAACTTACGAAACGTAAAACGTCATACAAAGGTTGCGTCGGACGGAGTTAGCTTGATTCCAACCTGGGCGCATGACGAGCAGAAGGCAGGTAATAATACTCTGCACTTTCGTATAGGGCTGAATACAGGCTCAAGCAATTTTAGCGATTATACGCAATTTGCCTGTTGGTTATGATTTAAGAAGCTTTGCCTTACACTGATAATGCAGGTATTAAGTATTAACCTGTAGGAACTTTGTATAATTGAATAAAAGACTTTTAAACACTGTGTAATAGCGCCCAAATGCTTAAACCTTTGGGTGTGCGGGCGCTAACACTGTTTAATTCACAGGAGAAAGAGAAAAATGGTTAAAGGCGGTATGTGGTTTGAAAGCAAGGAGCATTATCAATACTATTTGCAACATACAGCAAGGGTACGAGCAGCATTTGTTAAAGTACAAAAACAGATATTTTTGCCTCTTATCGAAAGGATAAAAGCGTTGCAACCACGCCACAAACAGAAATTTTACAAGAATGTTAAATTTGGCGAACCTTTTAGCCTATAATGAAAGAAAAAGACTGTAACGACTGTATTTACGAAGTATTTTGTGATTGGCCTGAGAAGCCTGACGGCTGTACGGCCTTAACTGACGAGAATGGCTGGATATGCCTAGAATAGAAGAAAACTGTTCTAATTGTAAGTATATGAAATTCTGCGGTTACAAGCCGTATGAGAGTTGTAAGTCGTTTAGTCCTTTGGTTTTACGTTGGCAGCTTCGGGTCCCGAAGCCGACAGATGATTGGCTGAGAAGTCTTTATAATTCGGAGAACTGATGTCGAAGTTTAAAGATATAAAAAACGGTGAGCCAGTAGTGTTAGAGTATATGCAGGCTCAAAACCAAAAAGGCGCAACCATGAATTTCTGCTGCTGTGATTGTGGTTTGGTTCATAATGTTGTATATATGCCGTTAAAAACACGGATTAAGATATATTTTTGGCGAGATAATCGTCGAACCGCCAATAGAAGGCGGAGAAAAGTTTAAAAAGGCTCAGTAGCACGTACCCCGCAAGGTTATCTCTGCTACTAAGCCCGCTATTTGACAAGTACTGACGTAACTAATGAGTATTACTAATGTTACGCCGAATAGGGTTTACATCTAAAAATTATGCTGACCGCTCTGTTAATGGGCGGAGCGGTTGGCTTCTTTAAGTGATACTTTTAAATCGGATAAAACACTAATCTCGTAAGCATCTTTTCTTATAGATTCTTGTTTGCACAACTTTGTTTCCAGTTTTTTAGCCCAATCAAGGGCATCAATAAGGGGCATTTGGGGGTATTCTTCTACTGCGAAGCGAAGTAATAAATATACTCGTCCTGACAAAAATCTTGAATCACTTATCTCAAGTTCAATTTCACCTTGAATCTTAACTATCTGTTCTTTCATTTTCTATCCTTTCATATAAGGGGTTGGGGCTGCAATTTTGTTCTTGAACATAATTTAGCAGACGATTTGCGAATTTTGCTGTATTTCTCAGTATCACTATTGGCATCCATTAAAGCCCAAAAAACACAATTAGTACATTCTACTGTTCGCATATCGCTATAGCAGAACTTATCTTTCTTACTCATACTTTCCCTTTCGTCATATTATCCATAACAGATACCATCTTCGTTTACGCATTAGTCCAAGCAATATCGAGCAACTTGACAGTTTTATCAGTAAAGTCTAATCCTCGAATTGAGCCTTGTGAGGTTAAATATCCTTTTTCAATGAGTTCAGAAACATGGGCGAATGCCGTACTTCTGCATATACCGAGCGATTCGGCGATTTCTCTAAAGGTAGGCATTTCGAGATAATAGTGGAAATATTCATTTATGAACACCAATGCCATTTTTTGCCTTGGGGTTAATTTCTTTGATTTTTTCATTCTTTACTCGCTTTAAATTCACCGCAAGCGGGTTCTTTTGGGCTACGCATTGTATTTTGTGGAAAACGATTACAAGGGTAAGTATAATTACCAAATCGAGGCGGCATTTCTGGTTCAGGGTGTTTGATGTCTTTACGCAAATAACTACATTCTTGGCAAATCTTCATTTTTCTATCCTTTCATTTAAGGGGTTATCGGTCTCTGCCGTATTGGGCCGTAGCAAATTTAGCTATATCTTTAACCTTTTTGATTTTCTTAACAGAATCAGGCTTGACTTTATGTGTGTAAAAATACTGCAATACATTTCCGTTATAAACGTCGCCATAATCTATAGTGGGTGTCAGAATAAACATCTCGCCTAGGGCATTTTGAATCAAAAAACCTCTAACTAAACGCCCGCTCTTGGCATTACACAGTCCACCTGAAGCCCCTTTCTGTTCATTTGCCTCACCTTGGTACATGTTTATTTTCATACTTTCCCTTTCGTCATATTATCCATAACAAATACCATCTTCGTTTAGATGTGAAAAACGGGCAATCGTCAGCCATGTCGATAAGAGAATCGTCTTCTGAAAAGATGAGCAAACGGCACTTAGTAGGCAAGTTTAAGTCGTATTTACATTGACAGCACTGTTTCATCCTTTACTCCCTTCGACTTTAGCAAGAGCTTTATGGGGGCATGTTTTTCCTAGTCGGGTAGCCCAATTACAATTTCTACATAATATGCGATAACATGAGGGGTAGTTTTGTTTAATAATTTCTCCATAAACCACAAAACCCCCACCTGCTTTTCTTCGATGTTTAGTACCACCACCAAGTATGTGGTCGACTGTTAAAAACTCAAGTTCTGTTTCACCACAACATTCGCATTTTTTCCCGTAATGTGTAAAAATTAACATTTTAATCCGTAGTTTATATGTTTTGCCATAAGCACGTCGTTTAGCGATATTTTTATTTCCCCATTTTTTAGTATAAGCTATATATTTTCCTGAATTGGCTTTATAATGAGTTTTGCGATAATCTGAACAACATTTTTTGCAATGACATCGCAATCCACTCTTAGTTGCATTATTTACATGGAACTCGCTTACTTTTTTAACTATCTTGCATTTGGGACATAATTTTTCTTGCATGGCTTTTTGCCTCCTTTAAAGTTTTAGAAGCAATTATACTATCCAACGCTTCCACTGTCAAGGGAAAAATCTTCCAAGCAAGCACAAGGCGTTGGGCGTTAGCTTCTCGTTGTTCTTCTTCTACTGGATAGGGTCTTTCGGCTGTAAATATATGCTCTAAAACATTGTTCCATATACAAAGACCAGCACGGTCATTATAGCCATCTATTGTTAAAATACTTTCCTTTTTTTCCATCATTTCACCTCCTCGCCGAATTTGGCATAAATATCATCTAGGCCACAAGTGCAAGGGTCAAAACTACAATGAGGTAAATGAGTAGCATATTTTCCCAATGTTTCTACAAACTCATTATTCCCTTCTCCAAATACCTGCTCAAGTGCATAAGTTACTACTTCTGCTATATTCTTCCATTTACCATTATGCAAGAACATCTCGGCGTTGATTAGCACCATTGACCTTTCGCCGATTTTCTGAATACTATTTGCGCATTTGTTCTGACTGAAATGGGCAATTAAATCTTTTCTGTTCGGTTTCATTGTTTAAGTCCTTAAAAAATGTTATTATAATTACGTGGCCAGTTTTTCGACATAGCCAGGTCGCTTTGAGAGGGTGATTATTTTGCAAATTCTGCCGTACATCTTGCACCATACGAACTTATGGCCTTAGCGGTACTATGGGCGGTATTGGTAATATCCTCACCTAGCCCACCGATTGCCTGACAGCCCGTACACAGCACCATCACGGCAATCATTAAGACAATAACCGTTACTATCGCCGTGTTTAACGCTACTTCCTTTACTTTTCTCATATTCATATTTCTCTCCTATCTAAATTACAGGTTTTACGCACCTGATTTAATCAATCAAAAACCGGTTAACCACTAGCATTGCCAAACCAAAACCAAAAGCAATAGCTTGGGCTGATGCAAAAATAAGATGCAGATTTCCTCCGATGTTATTCAAAAAGCAGACTATTGAAAAACCATAAAAACAACCTGACCATACTAATATAATCCACCATATAAGATATTTCATTTTTTCACCTACTTTCTAATAATATTAAGTTCTGATTAAATATACGGGTAACAATCTTTACGGTTTTTATACTTCACATTCAGTCCTGCAATTTGGATATTTGCCAGCAGTCGTCTTAATGCTTTATCTTCTCTTGCCGGACATCGTTTATTCCTAGCTATTATACGCTTGAGTGCTGTTTCTTTTCTATCATTTTTGTCCTCACAATCATATTCTTTACATACATCGGGTTTAGCGTCTCGACCAAGATATGTTTCAATCATACATCCATTGCCTGAATCCAACATTAAGCATTCGCCCTTCTCGTGGCATGTAATATCAGATGCAAGGTGAATCGCTACCAATAAAGGATGGTCGCTTGCCCACCAGAAATCGCCTCTATGACAACACTTGCCGCAACGTTTGCAACTTTGCTTTTTAGCTTTTCTTTCGATAGCTTGTTGTTTCTCTCTTTGTTTTTTGTTTAGCATTTTACCTCACAATCTGCGATAGCTTGTTCAGCACTTTTACGATAAGAAGATACAAGTCTGAAATATCCTTTGTTGGGGTAATGGCCTTGTTCTTTTGACAAACAGCCAACTAACTCTTTTAATGCCGTCAAAAGGCCATCTCTTTGCTTGAGTGTTTGCGGAGCGTTGGCAATGAGTCGGGCAAAGTCGTTAGTTTCTTTTATTTCTGCCTTGTATCTTTCATCTTGTCCTGTGTAGTGAGAAACTTTCCTCATAAAGCATAGATAGCCGCCAGTATTTCTTACCCCATAGGCTTTATCACGTTGGAATATGACTTCTAATGGTCTTGTTTCCATAACATTTTACCTCTCTACCGGAGTCCGGTTTGGGTTACATAAGAACTTGAATAATCTCAAAGCTATCTTCGACGTATTCGCTTGGCAGTTCAACATTTTCTGCACAAGTCCTTGCTTGGTTTGCAGTGTTTACCTCAAAGTCATATTCTAATTTTATTTGTATTGTTACTTTTGCCATTTTTCTATCCTTTCATTAAAGTTAAGGTTTTAGTTATTAGCCAACATAGCTTTGGCTTCTTTTAATGTACAGTCGTTAAGGACTGCTATTAAAATATCATCATCGGCACAGACAATATCATTCCAAGATACATTATGTTTTCTCGCCCAGTTGTATATTGCTGACGCTCTCATGTTGAATTGAGCAGCTTTATCGCCACATATAGTCATTAAAAATGGGTCAAGCATTTTAAGTTCCTTTTCTCATTTACAGCGTCCACCAGGAACGCTTAACTTTTTCTTTTGGCTCTATTGTATAGGCTAGTTTGTTATTACTGACAGTAAAAACTTGCCGTTTATTCTCTGGACAATAGATTGCGTTTGGTTCGGTTGTTTGCGGCAATCGGGACAAAATGAGAAATAAGTTTCGCTACCGTCGGGGTGTTCTATTATAAGCCGATGCCAGTTTTTAGCTTTCAAACTTGCTTCTGCCTCACAAATTAAACATGATTGAATATCCATAATTTCACCTTTCAATCTTATTGAACAGCATTTTAGTTACACCCGACAATAAGACTTGCACTTATAACCAGCCTAAAATCATGCTGGTATCGGCTTTGTTCGTTTCATACTCAAAACTGTTGAATTATAAAGCCATCGCCTTTAACGTCGATTAGTGTTGTGTTGTTCTCGATGTCCTCAACGGTTTGGTATTCGTCAACGTCATAATCGCCCTGAAATTCAGCCAAATTATTATATTCAGTGTATTCACAGCACAAAGCAATTACATCAAGCTCGATTTTTTCGCCGCAATCATCTTCAAGGCGTTCCAAATAGTCAAACAATGCCCTTTTGCCATCATAGGTGAAATTAGTGTTTCGGTTCATACTTTTGAAAGCATCGCAAAACATTGAAAAATTTATTGTCTGGTTCATAATATCCTCTCTTTCCTGATTAAATTTTAGTTCTTACACAGTACCAGTAACACGCCTGATACCGTGTCCAGCTAACTGCGTTAGTTTAGGCAGTGAGTGCCTTTTAATCAAAGGCTGGATATGCTTTTCCCAAGCTTCTTTTGACGGCGTTACCCAGATGGTTTTGTTTTCTTTTCTCATATCAGTTTTAAGTTCGCCAGTTTTGAGCAAATAGCTAATATCGCCCCAAGCAAATAAGCCCCATAATTTAATTTTGTCCCATTGTTCGTTTTTGTGAAACCTTACTTTGCGTCGAGCCATATCAGCCCAAACTATGTTTTTTGACAATTTACTCATTTTCAAACCCCTTAATTAAAGATTAGTATTCAGTTAGTCAGCTTGCTTTCAAAAGAATATTGTGGTCGAATTGAAAGCCTAAGATACATCGCAGGTAATGTTCTAAGTACTCATCGGATTGGTTAAAATCATCTTCTGTTACTATTATGCCATATTGACTTGTTGGCACATAAAACCAAATAGCATCTTCGTTGCGGGCTTTCCGCATCTTTACAGACAAGGCAAAAAACTTTGCCAATATTCTTTTCAATCTTGCTTTCATAATAAACTCCATAATTTAACTATGTATAGTATCGGCTATTGATTAGCGTATTGCAAGAACAAAATCACAAAAGAACAAAAATAAATAAGTAAATGATGTAAACCCTTAACCAGTAAAGAATAAGAACAGCTAAAAACTTTAATCGTGACAAAGATTTATTTAAGGAAAGTGCTAAACAAGACAGGTTTGGACAGAACAGCAAAGGTTTTGTATTGACCTAGTAAAGATAACATTAGGATTGATGTAGTAACAAAGAAAAGGAGCAAATATGAGTATTAAAGGCACGAGACCAGGAAAACAATCACAAGGCACACTTAACAGGCAAGAACGAAGAAAACCAACTTTGAGGGATATTCCAATAGGCACTATTATAGAGGATGAGGTAGTAATTGAACCGCCAAACATCAATAAGATGAGAAAACCGGAACTGATTGAATATGCTGTAAGTCTGGGTGTTCCAGCAACTATGAAAATGACCGTAAAAGAAATAAAAGCAGCATTAGGTGAATAAATGATACAAGTAGCTAAAACAACTGAAAGACTTCCGACAGTAAAGCAAGAAGCCTTTGCAGCTGCCATGTACACAATAGGTAGTCTTACACTTGGTAATGGCACAGAGTCAGCACGAGCAGCAGGCCATAAGGGCACAGATAACTACTTAGCACGAGTAGCAAGTGAAAATGTAAGAAATTGTAAGATAATCAAGCTTAGAGACGCAATACAAGCTGATACTAAGGAAAGAGCAGGCATTACAAAGCAAACACAGCTTGATAAACTGGCCGTATTGCATGCAATGGCCATTAAGCAGGGCAACGTAGCTGCCGGACGTAGCGTTATCCATGAAGAGAACGAGCTTTGCGGGCTACTTCAAGACAAAGCCCCGAATACAGAGAAGCAGGCGGCGCAACTGCAACGTATGTCTAGTGAGACTAAGCGTTTAGCGGAACAGCTTGCGCTTATCTTAACACGCAAGGCAGTAGACAGCACCATCATAGACGCACCTAGCACGGATGTAGAGCCGATAAGAGGTAAGTCCAGCGTAGATGGAGGGTTACAATGAACAAAGGCTTAAAAGTGAAGCAAGCATGCTTTTTGCAGGGCGAGGGGGGCATCGGAGATGGGTTGGCGAGGTGCATAGTACTTACACCCACCCCAGACTTTTCTTTAAATAGTTACGCAGTAGGTACTTAGCCGCATATATTATTTAATTTTGGAGAATGTAATGCTTACAGGACAGGCTAAAACTGATTACCAGCGGGATTATATGCGTAGGCGTAGGTCTGCACTTAGTTCTAGAATGGAGGGGCCAGGTCTAACTGTGGCAGATGGCCGTAAGACCCAAGGCATTGGTTCTAGGCGGTTCAGAATACTGCATAGGGATAACTTTCGATGCTGTTACTGCGGCAAGACCCCTAAGGATGATGTAAAGTTGGAGTTAGACCATATTATACCGATTTGTAAAGGTGGCACTGATGACGACAGTAACTTGATTACAGCCTGTATGCCGTGCAATAGAGCTAAAGCTGGACATCGTTTAAATTACGATGCAGAGCAAAGTATAATGCCCGGTCTAACTGACCCACCCAGTGTTAGACCCGAAGGGTTGACTGTTGCTAAAGTTTTAGAGATTAAGGCTGAGATGGAGAAGATACCACAACCTGATTTTATTGAGGTCAAGTCTAATCTTGCCCCTGACGGCTACCCAATACAGCACTACAATTCTATGATGGTTGGTTATGTTCCGAAAGGGGTGTCGGTATGAAGACTGATATTGGAACTTATAGTTGGGGCGTATTTATTGGATTTTTAATGGCCACGTGTTTTTGGCTGAGCATGTTAATTTAGGTAAGGAGTAGAAATGGACGAAGAAAACGAGCTAGTGATTGATTATGCACAAGCTAAAGAAAAGTTGGAAAGAGAGCAGTTAGCTGATGCGGCTGGTTTAGTTGGTCATGTATTGAGCACTAAAGAAAGGGATAGTGAATGCCGTAGAATGTTGTATGATATATGGATAAAATTACGAGGTTTAATTGCAGAGTAATTTAGGAAAGGATTAGTAATGGCACATAAAAGCGGTGGTACGTATCGTAGTGGTAAGGGCGGACACAAGAAGACTTCGAGTAAGAAGCGGGGCAAGAAGAAATAATGGGCGGCACACGCAGAATACGCAAGGCCATGAAGGGTATTTGCATGGCCAAGACCGGTATAACCTTTGAAGGCTGTCAGGTTGCTTTGGCTATTGACAATCCTGTGGAAGCCGAGGAAAAGGCTCGTCGTTTTCGTGTAATGATGAATATGATGAACCACAGGTCCAGCCTTGTGAATATGAGTGATATTATGAATACAAGTTTAATAATCAGGGACAGATTGATGGATGGCAAGCCTATATGGAATTAACCCCACAAGAAATAGCTTTAATTGACCCGCCCTATTGGGCTAATCTCAATGGTGTTCTGATTGACGGTCGTCTATTTAGTCTTGATGGCCGTGAATATCAGTTAGAGATGATGCGCCCTAAGACTGAGGATGGTAAGGTTAAGCATAACGAGGTCATTAAGAAGGGTTCCCAGACTGGTGCTACGATGGGCAAGGCTATTGAGATAGTTCACGGAGCCGTTCATGGTCTTTATCCACAGGGGATAACTTACTTTTTCCCATCGAAGACTGCTGTTGAGGATTTCTCTGGTGGAAGATTCAAACTTATTTTGAAGGATAACGAGTTCTTAGGTAAGATGTGTAACGACATGAACGCCGTTTATACCCGTAGGATAGGAAAGATTAACGTAAACTTTCGAGGTTGTTCCGGTACGACTATTATTGGTGGAATGGAGAAGGACTCAAATCAGGTCAGGTCAACTCCTGCCGATTGGATATTGCTTGACGAGCGGGATATGTTCGACGATGTAATGGCACATCAGGTTAATCAAAGGCTTGGTAATTCTACAATCAGACGTAGAAGTGATATGGGTACTCCTAAACTACCAGACGATGGGATTGACAGATTGTATAGTAAATCTGATATGCGTCGCTGGCAGATAAAATGTGAGTCTTGCCGAAAGCATACTTGCATGGAGACTGAGTTCCCGAACTGCATAGGATTAAGAGACGGTAAGGGTTTTCCGAAGTGTATCCATTGTGGCGCGGAAATAAATCGTTCTTTTGGTAGATGGATACCTGACCGACCTAATATTGAAACCGTTGGTTATTGGTCATCTCAGATATTGAACCCGAATATAGATTTAGCTTTTAAATTAAAAGAGTTTGACAGACCAGAAGATTACGATACTACCCCCGCAGAGGTTCAACGAACAGTACTTGGTTGCGCTTATGCTCGCGCTGAAGATGTTTTGAGAGAGACTGAGGTCTTGAGTTTATGTGATAATACTCAGATGGCATATTCCCACGACGGCCCATGTGCAATGGGCTTTGATGTTGGTTATCCTCTTATCCATGTAATTATCGGTCACAGGATAGGTAAAGACAAATACCGAGTAGTCCGAATGGCTAGGGTTAAGAACTGGGCTGACTTACACGACCTTGCTCGTAGATATAACGTAAAGGCAACGGTTGGCGATGCAATGCCTGAAAGTCATAAGATTAGAGAACATGCTGCCGAAGCGGTTAGTTACGGAAACACTGTTTATCCATGTTACACCCAATCTCATCTAAAGACTTTTGATAACTGGGGTATGGATAATATTGTAAAGGTGAATAAAACAGATATATTCGACCGTACTCATTATATGGTAACTAAACCTGGTATGCTGACTATTCCAAGAGTATGCAATGAGGTCAGGATATTCGCTCACCAGATGACGCAGTGCGCAAAGTTCCTTGACACCGATACCAAAGGTAACGTCTCTTACAGATACAGAAAGATTGGCGATAAGAACGACCATTACCGCTGTGCATTGAACTTCTGGTATTTGGCATGTAAAAAGGTAGGCACACCTGAAACGCACAGACAGAAACAAAAAACGATGACACAGGATTTGAGCTACAAACTATAATGGAATACGAACTGATAAAAACGATTGTAGTGTTATTATTCTTAATTGAATTGGTTTTAGTGATAAAATGAGAGCAGGCGAAAAAGAATCTGAGAAAAAGTGGGAGCCGAAATACAATGTGGCTGCGGCTGCTATCATGTTCAACAGAGCTATTGAACGTGATGATTATGAATGTGCAAAAGAAACTGCTGAGATTTGTATAAAGGCACAGGATGGTAGTATCAAAAGATAAAGAATCGTATTTAAAACAGTATTTTTGGCAGACTGGCGGCACGATAACCAGTGCGCAGGCTTTGCTCGGTGCTGCTGCGCTCACTCACGCCGCTGTTGAGGCTTTGACTGACGCTAAGAAGGTCTTAATAAAGATACCTCAAGGCTGGCTGGCTACGGAGTTACGGTGGTTCAGTGATAGCGCAGCGGGAACGATTGATATAGTTGAGTTGTATGCTGCTGCTACTTCTGATTCTTTACCCGACCACTACCGTCATTTTGCTCAACTGACTTTAACTGTAGGCACGCAGGAGTATGGAAGTAATAAATTCCACGATACGGTAGTTGCTGTAAGTAACTGGCTGACTAATAAGGGTGCTGTAAGTCCTGCTGATAATACGTTTGGTAGTTACGCTTTGAATCTTCATGGTCATGGTAGTATTTTAGCAATAGCAAGTACATTGAACAGCACGACTTTAGGTGTGGAGTATAAAAAAGTTTAAGGAGAAGAAGAATGCTTAATGAAATTGAATATATGAAAACAATGACTATGGGCGAATGGTTTGATTTTGTATTAGCGAGTGATGAGGCACAAAAGATAATTGACGAAATAATTTTAGAGGCGTTTGCGGATGTCGAATGAGATTGTCCACGGCGCAGATAGTACAAAGACCTTATACTTTCACGTATACAAGTTTAGTGATAAGTTTATTTATAGTTCTACAAATAGTGCGTATGAAGCTGTAGGAACGTGGAACGATGCAAGGGCGCAAGCGACTGATAACTCGATGACACCAGCAGGTGATGCTCACTTTGGCAATTTCCCTGCTTCTGCAAGAGGTGTGTATTTTGTATTGATAAAAGAGCAAGCGACTGGAACACAACTGGCGAGTGATAAAGAAGTTGGTCAGGGCGTAATGTATTGGGATGGCGCAAAAGAAGTTAATATGCTAACCGAAATAGAGTCTTGGGAAAAGAATGGATAATTATTATGGGACAAAAGAAAAAGCATTTACCAGCAGAAGAAACTCTCACCGAAGAACTTGCTACAAAGATAGTAGGCAGGATAATTGTTAAGAAAGGCAAACTTCACATGGTCGGTGAAGGTGGCGGTGACTTAGCTGTTCTTGCGCAAGGTGACGAAGGTGAGCAAGGCCCAAGAGGGTCAAAAGGAGATAGAGGCGAAACAGGCGCACAAGGATTATGCGGTATCGGCGAGAAGGGTTTTCAAGGTGTTTCAGGTTCAAGAGGTGAACGTGGCGAAAAAGGTGATGTTGGCCCCAAAGGTGATAGGGGTAAAACTGGTGAATCTGCAATCGGTGAGAGTGGCCCGAAAGGCAACAGGGGCGAACGTGGCGATAAGGGTGACTTAGGTTTGCAAGGTGAACGTGGGACAAGGGGATTTGCTGGTCAACCTGGATTACAAGGTTCTATCGGTGCGAGAGGTACTGATGGCAAATCTATTCGTGGCGATAAAGGCGAAAAAGGTCACACTGGTGATATTGGCGTATCTCCTGCTGAACTATTAAGTATTGTAAATGACATTGCGACTTTAAAGACTCGCATTAAAAAACTCGAAAGGAAATAATATGACTGGTGGCGGTGGTAGACAAAAAATAATAGTCCCGAAAGACCCTGACCCTACAGCAACTCCTATACCTGGGCGTGAAGAAGATGAGGCTAGGAAAAAGGTTCGTCAGCGGGCGAGGCGTGGCGGCAGGCAGTCAACTATACTTGCAGGCCGCTTAAATTCACAACGTGGAACATCTAACACTATATTAAATACCCGACTGGGATAAAATGAGCGATAAAAAACAATGTACTAAGTGTGGAAAGATATTACCGATACATGAGTTCTATAAGAACAAAGCCTATCGGAATGGATTGTACTCTCAGTGCAAAAAATGTCATGGCAAGGTCAGCAAAAAGTATCGGTCAACGGACGAGTATAAAAGTAGAGTAAAAAAAACAAATCGAATATGGCGACTAAAAAAATGTTACAAAATGACATTAGATGATTACGATGAAATGTTCAAGGAGCAGGATGGCGTATGTTTCATTTGCAAGCAACCAGAGGGATTGAATCAGCGACTATGTGTTGACCATGACCATGAGACAGGTGAAGTCCGCAAGTTGTTGTGTAACCAGTGCAATAGAGTTTTGGGTTACACCAAAGAGAACGTAGCCCTACTAAAAGAATTTATTAAATATATTACGAGGCTTGGTTAATGTCAAGAGCAGAGGAAATCATTGAATATATGGGTCAGCTTGAGTCCGATAGAGCGAACTGGGACCAACAGTATCAGGACTGTACTGACGTTGCCATGCCAAGTAATAATCAGATTATCGACGAACATTCTCCTGGTGAGGTAAAGCTGGACTTATTCGATACAACTGCCGAAGAGTCTAACATCCAACTCGCCTCTGGTCTGTATTCGTATATGTTCCCAACTGAGGGTAGGGCGTTTGTCCTTGAAATAGACGATGACGACCTGACTGAAAACGATGACGTAAAGCAGTGGCTTGAAAAGACTACTAAAGTAATTCACAAATATCTTATCAGTAGTACATTTCGTGAAGCGTTCTTTGGATTCTTAAAGTCTTTGGGTGTGTTTGGTACTGCATGTCTGTATGAGGCGAAGGGCAAAAAGACTGTTATAACTTTTATAAACTATTTCTTTCGTGACATATATATCGCAAGAGACTCTGACGACAATGTTGATACCGTGTATCGGAGATTCAAGTTCACTGCACGGCAGGCCGTTCAGGAGTTTGGATTAGAGAATCTCGGCTCACAGATACAAGAGGCTTATGGACGGCCAAAAGACAAGAATAAAAAGTTTAACTTCATTCACGCTGTAGAGCCAAGAGAAGACCGTGACCCGAAGATTGATAGTCCAGACAACATGCCATTCAGTTCTGAATATGTATCGAGAGACGAAAAACTTCTCATAAAGACAAAGAACGGTAACGATGCAAGCGGCTATCCAGAACTTCCATACCAAATCAGTGTCTTCGACCGTGACAACATGGAAGATCTAGGCAGAAGCCCGACAATGAAAAAACTGCCTGATATTCGCATGGCCAATAAACTTAAACAGATTCGGGTCAAGGGTTGGGATAAAATGGTTGACCCTACTATTATGATGCCTGACGATGGTTCTATATGGCCGTTAGCTTCGAAACCAGGTGGAGTTATTTTCTATCGTGCCGGTGGTGAGAAACCTGAGTATTGGGAGTTCAAAGGCAATCTTGCTGAAATCAACAATGCTATTAACGAAACAGTAACAACAATTCAAAAGGGTTACTTCGTTGATATGTTCGACCCACTCATCGACAAGCAAAACATGACAGCTACCGAGATAATGGCGAGAGTTGAACAGAAACTGCGTTTCCTTATCCCGATAATTGGCAGACTCCAAAGTGGATTATTTAACCCGATGATTCAAAGGGTGATAGGTATACTTAGTAAGCAGGGCAAATTACCTGAAATGCCGCCTGAGCTGTCTGGTAAAGAATTTAGTGTAATGTATCTTGGTAGAATAGCCTTGTCTTTAAGAACCTTGGAAGTCGAGGGTATGACAAAGACTTTATTAGCGTTTGAGCCGTTGGCTGGTATGAATATTCTTAACTGGCTTGATAATATCGAAACGGATGAAGCGTTTAGAGAGTCATGGCGGGCAAATGGCGCATCTGCTGCATGGTTAAAGAATATTGAAAAAAGAGATACAGAACGAATACAAAGACAGGAAGCAGCAGCAGCGCAGGCACAATTAGAGGCCGCACCTGATATGATGAAGGCCGCAAAAGCGGGAAGTACAAAACCGGAAGAAGGGTCGCCGACAAAGGAGATAATGGATGCCAATCAATAAAGAAGAAATAGCGGGAGTAGAAGCTAAGATACGCCGGTCTGGGAATTTTCAGCGGGTATTTGGTGGTAAGGGCGGAGAGTCCGTTCTTAATGAGATAGATAAACTTGTAAATTATAAGGGCAATCCATTTGACCCAGACCCTTATATTCATGCGTACAATGCTGGCCAAAGGTCGATGGCTGTATTGATACATAATATCTTAGAACAGGATATTGAGTCAGCAAAAAAAATCTTAAAGGAGAAGAAGAAATGAGTACATGGGTTAAGTTTGGTCAAATAGAAGAAGAGTCGGAAGATAGGTTTTGGTTTGTTGCATTAAAAAGTAAACCAGTTGAAGAAGGATATGTATTATTGTGCAAAGAAAACCTCACTACGGAACAAATGACAGGCGTAATGAAGAATTATAGAATATTAGCAGAATTAGTAAAGGAGAAGAAAAATGATTAAAAGAGAAGACTGTAGAAAGTGTGGAGCGAAGTTGAGGCACGACAAAACCTCCGAGCAGTACGACCCTGAGTATTGTAGTGGTTTGTGCCGTAAGAATGACGGTTCAGAGCCGTATGTAAAGACAGCCGAAGAGCAGGCAATGGTTGTGAAAGAGGCTAAGTTAATTGCCCCTGCCTCGTTCAAGGATTACGAGAAGAACGTAGGTGGTCGATACGTCCGCAGGTTCAAGCCTGAAGAGCTAAACTGGGGCGAACCCATGTCTGCCAGTGAATTATTGCAAGCAGGTTTCAGGGCGAACAGAGAACCTATTAAGGGCGATTGGGATTATCAACATCCGATGGTGGCAGTGGTAGGAGATACAGAAATAACATTGAAGATAACTAAGAAGCCGAATGAATGGCAACTACTTAAAGCCAAGGCGAAAGAACTCGGTATTCAGACCCATGCCAAGAAAAAGGAACAGATTGAAGCAGAGATAAAGGAGGCCGAAAATGTCTGATGACCAAGGCGTAGTAGATACAGGTGCCAACGCAGGCGCAGATACAGGTTACGTCGGCGTTGACGGTACTTTCGCTGACGGATGGACTGGTCGTGAAGAGTTCAAGGCCAATGCTGATACGCTTGGACGGTTCAAGAGTGTTCCGGAACTTGCTAAAGGTTATATGGAAGCCAGAACCAAGATAGGCAAAGACCCTAATTCGATGGCTGAGATTCCAACTGAAACATCATCTGATGAAGTTAAGGCGGCATGGGGTAAGGCTAATGGTAAACCGGATACGATTGATGGTTACGAATATGACTACTCCGATGACTTTGCTGCTAAACTTGGCCCTCTAGATGACGCTAAGATGGGTATTCTTCGTGAATTTGCCCACAAAGAGCTTGGTTTGTCGCCAGCAAAGTTTCAGAAACTTCTGGATTTCTACCACACAAACGCATCTAGTGAGGTTGATGTATTTAATACGACTTTAGAAGAGCAGAAACAAGCTTCTAAAGACAAGGGCATGGCTATTTTGAGCAGAGAATGGCTTGATGGAACCGATACCAGAACCGAAGCGGCCTTGGCTCATTTACAGAAGTACGGCGAGATTGAAGTTAGAGGTGAAGATGGTGAAATGGTAAATCCATTGGAAATGCTGTTCGCTGAATCGCCTGAATTAAAGAACTCTCCTTGGCTGACGATGATTGCCGATAACATGGCACAGGCGATGGGTGAAGATACGCTTAGGGGTAAGGGTACTTCTGGTGCATTGTCATTAGAGGGTATAAACACCCAGATTGCCGAACTCCGCAGTGAGCAGGCTACGATAAGAGAAGCCAACCCAGTGAATTACAAGAGTGATGCTAAATTCAAAGATATTGAACGGAGACTTAAATTGTTATATCAGAAGAAACCAGAAAAGAAGCCTGCGTAGGCTTCTAACTATTTCAGACAACCGCATTTTATATGCGCCCTGATGCTTGTGCAAAAGCTGCACCGCCTTAAACCGGCGAATAGCGTTAGGAAAGCCCTGTTCATACAGATAACCTTTCCGAAAACAAAGTAGTTTAATTTAATAATGTTTTTAGAAAGGAAAATTATGTCAATAAATATGACAGGCGGTATTCCTACATGGTTCGTGGATAAATTCCATGACGACTTGTATCTCGAATGCCAAAAGAGTGAATCTCGGTTCTCTCAAGCTGTGAGATTAGAAACCGACCTCATGTCAGCGGAAGATAAAGCGTTTGATATGATGGCCGAGTTCTCACTTGTTAAGAAGACGGGAAGAAGCCCGCAGACTCCGACTTTAGACCCGTCTACACAGAGGCGTTGGGTCGAAACTGACCCGTATCACAATTCGGTACTGTTTGATGTGGACGACGACCTCGATATGAAGCTGGCGCCGACTGGTGATTTCGTAACCTCGTTTAAAAATGCAGTACAGCGTAAAAAGGATATTATAATCCACGCTGCGTTTGAAGCTGCAACAACGTCAGGCCGCAAGGGTAGTTCGACAATCACATGGGCGAATCAGGACGGTAACGTAAAGTACACCGGCAAAGATACTGGTAGAACGATTGCACATGATACCGCAGTTGGTAATGCAAGTGCAAGCGATACTGGTATGACAACTGAAAAGATAGAACTTGCTCTGGAATACTTTGCTAACAACGAAGTTGACCCAAACATTCCTATCTGGTGTGCAATTTCACCACGTCAGGCAACAAATCTCTTTGGTCAGGAAGAGTATGTCAATGTTGACTACAACGCCACCAAACCTCTCGTAAATGGCCGTATTCTCCGCAACTGGATGGGTATGAACTGGATTGTTGACCCGATAATTGCACTCGGCTCACAAAATGACGTTGATGGTAATGTTGATGTATTTGAATGCTGGTGCTGGGCGCAGGACGCTTTAATCCTTGGTATAGCCGATGCTTTGACTATCAAGATTACCGAAGAAAGTACGTTGTCGTATAGCCAGCGTGTATACGTTCATATGAACATGGGTGCTATGAGATTCGACGAATGCAAAGTTATTAAAATCGAATGCCAAGCATAAATTAAAGAAAGGAAAAAAGTATGAGTTACGATAATTATAACACAGAACAAGGTAGACGTAATCGGATTGTTTCAAGACCTGGTACTCAGTTATTGGCTGCTAACAACATCCATACGCCTACGGTAGACCAGTTGTGTGCATTAGGCACAGAACTTGAGTACGATGATGGTACGAACAGACAGTTCGAGTATTGCAAAAATGGTGCTGTTGCCCTTCCGCAGTATCGTGTAGTTACGCAGAAAACAGAAAATGCTGCTAACCAAGATACTTTGCAAACGGCTTATGGTGTGGCTGCCGGTACAAAGATATTTGACGTTTTGGTTGGTACTGGTGGTGGTTTAGTTGACGGCGATTTGATTGATGGTTGGTTGCTTGTCAATCAGGGGTCGTCTGCTGTTGACGAAGGTGATATGTACCTCATCAAGAGCAACAAATGGGTAACTGGCGATACAGTTATGCGTGTTGAGATAGCTGACGAAGGTGGAGTTCGCAACGTAATAGCGGCAACGTCAAATATCACTCTGGTCGAGAATACACACAGGGACGTTGTTATAATGCCAACTACTTTGGTTGGTATGGCAATAGGTCTTTGTCAGGCCATCGTTCCAATAAGTTATTACTTCTGGGCGCAGACAAGAGGTATTTCTTCGTGTCTCTGGGATGACAGTGATACTATTCTTATTGGAGACCCAGTTGGCAGTGTTGCTTCTGGTTCTGGAACGACTGGTGCTTTGGGATTGGTAGCGGCTATTGCTACTGATTTCATACTTGGTCACGTTGTATCTGTTCCGGTGACTTCCGGTGCAGATTATGGTTTAGTTAATTTGAACATAAGATAAGAAAGGAGTACAAAATGAAAAAGTTACTAATAATTAGTTTAGTTTTACTGTTCTGTGCTACTTCTTTTGGAATACCAAGGTCTAATGCCAGGGATGCTTATTACCGTATTCCACAGTACATATCTAAGGTTGCTACAGACCTTGACGATGATTTGTTTGATGTGGCTAACGGCCCGATTATGATTGTTGATTTTGTTGGGGTTATATCAACAGCAATGTCGCCTGCGGAAACAGAATTACAAACCCAACTGGACGCTGATACAGGTGGTGAAGATTATGGTTTTTCTACCTTAGTTGATATTAGAGACTTATCAGTTGGCAACAGAATCATATTCACTGCGGCAAATCCGTCTGTCTTGACCCCGCTTTCAGGGTCGCCGACAGGGGCTACGAGTTTGTTTAAATCTTGGATTTGTCAGGAAGGTATGATTGAACAGAATGTTTCTCCTGTAGGTGATGGTGGAGCAGCAAGAACTACTGCTGTTGGTGCGGTTACATGGTTTATGGTTTATATACCACTGACCGCAGATGTTGTAGTGACGGCTCAATAATGATTAAAACAGAAAGAATAGTTATGTCTTTAGGTATTATCTTATGCGCTTGCTTTTCGTCTAGACTGGCATGTGATGCTGGATTAGCCATAAGACATTTTATTTGGGGCATAACTGTTCTTCTGTTATTTATAAGTATTTTGTTCAGGCTCGACAAAATTGATGTTGGGGTTACACGAATGCTCATATTCAAGGTTTTTGTTGGATTGGTGTTTGTAACGTATTTATCATCGTTTAAGTCCTTGAACATAAACGAGAGTTTGTATGGGTGTCTGAAAATAACAGTTGGATTATTGTACTTTGTAATCTTGTCGTTAATTATAGACAAAGACACTATATGTAAGACGTTTGTTCTTTTATCGGTTGGGCTTGGAATATTAGGTATATACCAGTTGACTAGTTGGATACAGATACCTGGGCATGGAACGGCTGGTGAAGTATTTGGGACGATGGGTAATAAGAATTTATGGGCTGAATTATTTGTTTTGATGTTTCCGTTTTGTTTCTGTATGAAAAAAGGTGTTTGGAGAGTTCTTGGCGTTACTGGTATTGTAGTGATATTGATAAATCTTTACTTTCTTTTCTCTCGTAGCACGATATTGGCATTATATGTATATGCGGCAATTACGATTATGTTTTACCGGAAGTATAGGATTCGTGTAATTTTACTTTCATTGATTGCGGGACTTTTAATATACATATCTAAACCAGACCTTGTTGAATGTGCCTTATGGTCGTTTAACCGGAGGTGGGAGATATGGCAACAGACGTTAATAATGAGTTGGGACAATATTTGGCTTGGGGTTGGCACGGAGAACTGGCGAATAGCTATACCGAGATATGTAGGTGCATTGGATATTCCGAATTTGGGCGTATCTGTATTTATTCAAAGACCTCATAATGGATTTCTATTAACTTTGTCTGAGACCGGTATGTTTGGGCTTATGCTTTATGTCTTGTTTATTAGCCTGACATTTTATTATGCTATTAAGTCAAAGAATAAATTAGTAGTTATTGCAATGGCCGGTTACGTCGCATGTGTATTCTTTTCGTTCCAAAAAGAGAAGGCGATAGGAACTATGATACCACTTATTTTAAGTGCTATTGCTGTTTCTGAATATAGATGTCGAATGAGAAAAGTATCACATAAAACAGCAGCTGCTTTTAGTATTGTCATAATACCTGTTTTAATATTATCAATAATATGTTTTTGGGGTAGGTATAAATCCAGTTGTTTTGTTAAAAAAATAGCGACAATAAACTATACAAACGAACAATTATCGCAGATGAACTATGATTTTCCATTTGGGACACTTGATTTGCATGGATGCCCTTTGTGGTTTTATAGTGCAATGGCGAAGCAAAGAGTTGGTGATTACCGATGTTCTATGATTGATTTGGAAAAAGCATATAAATATAACCCGAATCACGTTTATGTATTAAATAATTTGGGCGCAATGTCTATTGCTCAAAATAACAAAAAAGATGCTGTTCGGTATTTCAAAAAAGCTTTAGTGATAGCCCCAACTTTTAAGCCACTTCAACATAATCTGAACAATTTGAAATAGGAGAAGAAAATGAATAAAACAGGGCGTTGTAAAGATTGGGACAGTGAATTGATGTTATGGACGTTTGTAACAGTAATACTAATTATATTAGGTGCTGGTATATTTCAGATAGGACAGTGGCTATTATGAGCGATGAAACTTGGAATGAATTATGTTTCTTAGTCCGTAGATACGGCGAGGAAAAGGCAAAAGAAATGATTGAAGCAATGGATAAATATCTAAGCGAGGTGAATAAATGAGCATGTCCGACACAGCGGCAAATGTAGCAGCGTGCAACCAGTCATTAAATATGCTTGGCGCAACAAATATCACAGTGGGCGGAACAGCTGACCAGAACCATATATACTGCACATCGGTCTTTGATGATGCAAGAGATGAGATACTCGCCGCTGGACGGTGGAACTTCGCTATGAAACGTGCCTATGCGTTAGAGACAACTTCGCCGATATTCGGCCCGGACCAAGCATTTACTAAGCCTACTGACAGTGTGAAGATATGGACAATAGCCCAAATGCAGGATGCGCTGTTCAGGGTTGAAAAAGATTTAATTCTTGCTGACATTGGTGAAGTTCCGGCAGGTTGGGTAACTGCTACTGATTATGTTGCAGGCCAGTATTTATCTTCGGATGATTCGGGAACCGACTTGACTTATGTTGTTGATACCGGATTCACGTCAAGCGACGAAACTACTGACCTGTCCTCATTCTGTACTGCAAAAGCGTCAAACTTAGCCGTACTCGAAGTTGAATACGTCTACCAAAGAACAGACGTTGACTCATGGCCTGTAGCTCCCAGACAAGCTTTGATTATAAACCTTGCTCGTATGCTCGCCCCTGCAATTAAACAGAACGAGGATGGCGCAGTCAAGTTCCAGCAGATGTTGTACGGTGGCCCGAAACTTACAGGCTATATTAACATAGCACTGAGCCAGGACGCTCAAGAAGGCGGTATCATGGTAGTTGCCACAAATACACTGATAAATTCCAGACGTGGTGGGAGGAGGTAGAGATGAGAAGGTTTTTAGTTGTATTCCTATTACTATGTTCAGTTGCTTTTGCGGAGAATCCGTATCGCTCATACGCTAATTTTAATGCAGGTGAGTTGTATTTATTGGAAGGCCGTGAAGATTTAGCGAAATACCAGTCCGGCTGTTCGATAATGGAGAATGTGATTCCCATTCCACAGGGTGGCGCACAGAAAAGACCTGGCACTAAGTATATCGCTGAAGTTAAAACATCTTCACTTAAAACAAGGATTCTTCCATTTGAGTTTTCAACTTCACAGTCTTATATAATTGAAGCTGGTAATCAGTATTTTCGGTTCTTTACAAATGGTGTGGTAATTAATCAAGGTGTTGGATTAGAAGATTTAAGTGCTTTAGATAATGTCATTGCTCAGTGGAAACTAAACGATGATGCGGCTAATACGGCAGTAGATGATAATGTAGCTTCTGTTCCTCACGATGGAGTAGCTTCGTCAAATACAGAAGATTTATCTGAAACAGGAATAATAAATAACGCACTTAATTTTAAGGGTACAGATTGGGCAGTTGTCCCTCATAATGCAGAGTTATCTTTTGGTGACGGTTCTGTTGATAGTCCATTTAGTTTAGCTGCATGGATATTTGTCGTCTCTGGTGGTAGTGAAACAACTATAATAGCAAAACAAAAAACGGGTACTGGTGCAGAATGGAATCTACTCACCAACTCTGACAATAAACTTTCAAGTAAACTCTTTGACGGCGCCGAAAGTGCTATTATTGTAACTGACAACCCCCTAAGTGAAGCGTGGCATTTTGTAGTAATGACTTATGCAGGACAATCCACGTCGGGGTCTACAGCAGCTAATTTTATGAAGTTGTATATTGATGGTATATTAGTTACTGACGTGACCAGAACAACAACGGGGAGCTATGATGCAATGTCGGTACAAGCCGGTGTGGATGTATATATAGGTGCGAAGGAGCAAGCAGTTACTTTTGATTCTATCTGGTTGGATAGATTAGATAATATATTTATAACCAGTGATGTTCTAACGGCTGATGAAATAAGTGTATTATATTTAGGCGGGGTTACTACTACTCCGCTTGAAGTGGTGACTCCATATTTAACGGCTGACTTATTTGATTTGAAATTTGAGCAATCTGCCGATGTTTTGTATATTGTTCATCCTAGCTACGAGACAAGGAAGTTATCAAGAACAGCAAATACGGCGTGGATGTTAGAGACTATTGGCATTACAGCCGGCCCGTTTAGAACGCAAAATTCAGATGTTACTAAAACTATTGCCGCAAGCGGGGCAAGTCTTATCAAAGGTGCAACTGTAACTCTAACGGCTTCTGGTCATAATCCATTTATAGCAGATACTACAATAGGTCATATCCCGAACGGTTCTGCTGCTACAGACAAAGCACAGACAGGTGCGTTATTCAAAATAGTTCATCCAGCAACTAATCTTGAATCAACTGATACATTAGAAAAAACATACGTTGCTGCTGACGCAGAAGGCACGAGTTGGATGTCTTGTGGTACACTATTTGAGGGCGCAGGGTGGACAATTACTACTGGTGGTACCTGGTTGGGTACGATTGAGATACAAAGAAATTATACTATAGGAGCCGGACAGGATGCTGCTGGATGGGAAACTGTACTTCCATTTACGGGGGTTACAACAGCGAGAAATCTAACCACTACGGGAAACGAGGATGATGGTGATGCTGATTATAGAGTTAGATTTTTAGCTTTCACAAGTGGCTCGCTAATTGTATATTTCACAACCGACCAAACAGAAATAGAAGGTATAGTAGAAATAGTTACAGTTACAAGTGCAACAGTTGCTACAGGTACGGTTAGGAAATCCATAGGAGGCGCAACAACTGACGCTACGCATAAATGGGCTGAGGGCGCATGGAGTAACTATCGTGGTTGGCCTCAAACGGTGACATTTTTTGAAGACAGGTTAATGTTCGGTGGTAATACTGCACAGCCCGATACAATTTGGGGTTCGGTAACAAGTGATTACGAGAACATGAAGGCTGGTGTGGACGATGACGAAGCTGTGATATTCACTTTATCTTCAAGGCAGGTCAATGTCATTGAATGGCTGATTGGTAAGGACAAACTCTTAATAGGAACTTCTGGTGCTGAATGGTCTATCGCTGGTGGGACTGACGAACCCTTGACTCCATCAAATGTAATAGCCAAACAACATTCCACTTATGGTAGTGCTAATCTGCAAGCTACCTTAGCAAATGAAAGTGTTTTATTCTTCCAGCGTGGTAAAGAAAAGATGAGGGAACTTGCGTATAATTGGGAACTTGACTCTTACGTTGCCCCTGATATGACCATACTTGCTAATCTGGTTACGACAGGCGGGATAAATGACACATCATTACAGAAGATTCCTGATTCTATTCTTTGGACAGTAAGAGCGGATGGTGAAATGCCGATATTCTCATACGAGCGACAGGAGAACATTACTGCATGGTCGAGAATGGTTACAACTGACGGAACATCGGATTCAGATTTTGAGTCGGTAGCGGTGATAAACGGCAATCCCGAAGACGAGGTATGGGTAGTTGTTGAAAGAACTATTGACAGTAACACCGTGAGATATATTGAACAATTCCAGCCAAGGATATTTGGCGACCCTTGTGACGCTTACTACGTTGACGCTGGCATTACATACGATTCTACGGCTACAACAACCATTACAGGGCTAAGTCACCTTGAGGGCGAGACTGTGGCTGTTTTAGGTGACGGTATAATGCAGGCAAGCAAAGTAGTTTCCGGTGGTCAGATAACAATTGATTCGGCCTTAACTGTTCAGGTTGGATTACCTTATGAAGTACATCTAAGGACAATGCCTTTGAGTTGGCTTGGCGGCCAGACTATTCAGGGCAGGCAGAAGCGTATAAGCGAAGTAGTTTCAAGATGGTATAAGAGTGGAGACTTCTCGATAGGTAAGGATGTGGACAATCAACAGACTTACAGCATAACAGGTCAGACTACAGATATTGACCGCAAGACTTTTTCACCTGGTTGGGACAGGAATGCTTACATTTACATTTACCAGAAAAGTCCAGAACCGCTAACAGTGTTGAGTGTTATGATGGAGTTCAAAGTGCAATGATTTACATGAGAGCATTTAAAAAAGAAGACCTCAAGGCTTTTGAGCCGATAGAGGCTCTATCTAAAGATGAACTGGCTGACCCTGAATTTGCACAGGCAGTTGAAGATTCCGGCCTTGCAGTAACGGCCATGAAAGACGGTAAGCCTTTTGGGTGCTGTGGAGTACATCCAGTAGACAAAGTTAATGGCGAGATGTGGTTGAGATTGAGCAAGGATTGTCTGAACCATAAGATAGGAACAATGCGATGGATAAAAGAGGGTCTTAAAATAGTTGAAGAAACGTATCCTTTCAGTCAGTTGAACGCTTCAATTAAATGCTGTTTTGAGCAGAGTATAAAGATGATTGAATACTTAGGTTTTAAAAAGACACAGGAAGTTATTAAGGACGGTATGAAATGGTACATATACAGTAAGCGAGTGCAAAATGAACTTAACTAAGAAAAGTAATCATAAGGTCGTTTTCGACCGCATAGTGGAATTTGAGAACGCACTATCCCAAGTGGAAGGGGCTAAGTTCGGCGACGGATGCGCCCCGCTTAGACATTTCTTTGGTGACGGTCTTTACATAAGAGAAATTACAATGCCAGCCGGTATGGTTGTGACTACCAGGATTCACAAAACAAACCACCCTTATTTCATAATAAGAGGCGATGTGTCCGTTGTAACGGAAGATGGAACC
>SDBT01001539.1_pt1 | contig 40839 bp, 69 predicted proteins | sample 2277101 | NCBI WGS metagenome assembly SDBT01 (sample SAMN10404973, study PRJNA504765) | marine sediment metagenome | isolation source: marine sediment core GS10_PC15, 103 cmbsf | place: Arctic Ocean: Southern Knipovich Ridge | collected 2010 | reverse complement strand
ATTTAAATCTTTCCCACTATTAAAAATACCAGAATATTTATAATATTTACTCATTTATCCCAAGAACCTCCATCTCCAGAGAATCTTCTTTAGGCGAATTTTCTTTTTCTTTTTTCGTAAGTCCAGATTCTATAATAAGGCAATCTCCCATTGATGCCATGAATGCATGTGGAGTAAGTGCTGGTATAACAAAACCGAACCCTTCTTCTTTTAATTTCCATCCATCTCCAAAATTACATAAAACATTTCCCTTGAGTATAAACATAGACTCATCTTCATAATGCATACATCCACCTATTGCCTTACCTTTTTTTAAATCTATTATACTTACTTCCTTCCCATCTAATAGAGTTTCGTTTGCGAAGATTCCCCTTCTCTCGTCTCTGTGTACCTCCTTGAATTCCATTAAGATTTTACCGCCATGATTACTTCATCAATATCTTCTTTAGATAGGTGTGGACCATTTGGTAGCCATAAAAAATTATCTGAATAGTATTTTGCATTTGGAGTTGGTTCTCTATTGTATAGTGGTTTCCATGGCTTTCTACAATGTATACCTTTGTTCTCAAGTTTATTAAACACGCATTCACTGCATCAATGGGACATTGCATTATTATAGAATCTTGACTTACGAAAAAAGAAAAAGAAAATTCGCCTAAAGAAGATTCTCTGGAGATGGAGGTTCTTGGGATAAATGAGTAAATATTATAAATATTCTGGTATTTTTAATAGTGGGAAAGATTTAAATAATGCATTTAGGAATAAAGTTGGAGTGGATGGAAGAATAATCGAATCTCTTGAAACATTAAAAAAAGAGAAACAAGTAGATCCTTTTCATAAAAAATTATTAGAAGAAATAAACGAATCTGATGAAGTTGTTGTTTACGATTTTGGTGGTGCTGGAGGTGTTGGTTTTTTTAGAATTATTAAGGATATTAAAAATAAAGATAAACTTAAATGGATAGTGTTTGAAGTGGATACAGTAGTTGATGATTATAATAAATTTTTTGAATCGACTGGATATAATATAGAATGTCAAAATTCTAGTTCTTTTGATGAATTTGATAAAACAATCAAGGAGAAAAAGATAATTTTTTATTCTATCGGTGCAATACAATATGTTGATTTACCTTTAAATTTTATGAAAGAATTAAAGCCATTTGATTCTGTATATTTAAAAGATTTAAATGTTGGAAAAATACCCAACTTTCTAACTATCCAAAAAGGAGTAGATAGGTGTTGGTTTAATAATATTGATGAAGTAGAACAGATATTCAAAGATAATAATTTTAATTATAAAATATCACAAAAATATAATAGTTTTCATGATATGTCTAATTTTCCCAAAGAATATCAATTAAATCATATGTGTAACATAATTGCAAAGAAAAATGATTAAATTTAAGCAATTTGAAATATATGAGAAAACACCTAGTGTTAATGATTTTAAGAAATTGAGAAAAGAGGTTGGATGGAAGTTGTTAACTGATAAGAGTTTAAAAGAATCATTAGATTATTCTCCTTATTGTGTGTCTGTTTATCATTTAAATAAAATAAGTGGTATGGTGAGAATTACTGGCGATAAAACAATGTATGGATATGTGCAGGATTTCATTGTTTTACCAAAATATCAGAAGTTGGGAATAGGAAAAAAAATGCTTGAAATATTACTAAAAAATGTAAAAGATGATGCATATTTAGTAGGAGTTTGTCCTAGTGAGTGTTCTGTGGATATTTTGACACATTTTGGATTTAAAAAAAGACCAGAAGAACCTAATGGTTTTATGTATATGGAGATAAAAAATGTATAATTGGAGACAAGTTGAGAATAAAGTCTTTTTAGACTACAAAGGAGGAGAGATTTATTTTGATATGCCAAAAGATTGGAAATTAAAAGATGTGCATCCAACATTATTAAAATTAGTTGAATATATTTTATTTCATCCTTATGATAAAGAAACCTTTAAGGTAGATAATGTTTCAAAATGGAAACAAAGAGAAGGTGGAGATAAGTATGCTTTAGCTTTTAGTGGAGGAGCAGATTCTACGGCTGCAATGTTATTAATGGGAGAAGATACAATTTTATGTTATCACAAGAGAGGTACATATCTTGGAGGACAAATGAGGCAAGATAATGCATTAAGAATGATAGAAAAAATGGAAAGAAAAGTTCACATAATTGATTCTGATAATGAAAAAATAAGGATTTCTTATGGGAGTAGAGCTGGATATTCTTGTGATTTTGCTTGTATGGCAGGATTAATATTATTAGCAGATTACTTTAATTTGGGTACTGTTGCAACAGGTACTATGCTTGGTTCTACTTATGTTAAAAAGGGAAACATATATAGAAATTTTGATGAATCAGATTATTGGAAGAGGTGGAATATATTATTTAGTAAAGCTGGATTAAAAATTGCATTTCCAGTTTCTGGATGTTCTGAAGTTATAACAAACAAATTGGTTCAGGAAAGCAAATATAAAGATTTATCTTATTCTTGTGTTCGTGGTCAAAGAGGAAAGCATTGTAATATATGTTATAAATGTTTTAGAAAAAATCTATTAAATGGAAAAATCTCCGAAATAACTATAGAGGTTAAAAACATTTTAGCTAAAGAACCATTGCATCAAGGAGATTCTATGATATATGCAATGAATAAAAAAGGATTAAATATAAAAGGATTAGAAAAATATAAAAATTTAAAACTTGATTGGATAGAGAGATATTATACGCCTGCATTAGCTGTGGTACCAGAAGAAATGAGAGATAGTATTATAGTGAGATTGATAGAACTTGGCATAAAACCAATGACATCTATTGACATTATAAAAATGAAGAGGTTCAAATTATAATGGATAAAATTAAGGTTTGTATACCATACTCTTGCAAAATAACATATAAAATGCTAGAAGAAGAGTTTGAATTAGTTGATAATTTAAATGAGGCCGATTTTTATATATGTTGGTCCACAGTTCCAAATGAAATTTTAGATAAATTAGATAGAGTTATATTGTTACAATATGAACCTCCACTATCTTCACATAGGATTTGGACTTATGGAAATTTTGATAAATTTCACACGGTGTTTTCTTACGATCCAAAGGGAGGAAATGAAATTGAAATCTCAAGAAATCCCTTGTCATATCCTGTTAACCCGGCATTTGATTATGATGTAAGAAGAGAAGATACCACATTAACAAAAAGAGGAATATTTTATGCTGGTGCAAAGGGAGAATCATATAGAGGTAGTGGAGATTATTTTGATGGTATTAATATGAAAATTGTTAGGGACGATGTTTGTCGTTATCTATTAGAAAATTATGAAAATACAACAGTACGTGGTATAGGTTGGGGAGATCAAAAAACTAAGCCAGAATACTGGAGAAGGGATAAAAATGCTGAGATAGAAGAATCTGGAGCAGATTTCCACTTATGTATGGAAAATTGTGTGATGAAGGATCATGTGTCTGAAAAATTCCATGATGGATTTGGTTCTGATAGGGTTGTTTTTTATTTAGGTTGTTCGAATATAATGGATTATATCCCTGATGATATTTATATTAATTTAAATAAATGGTTTAATACAGAAACCAAGGAATTTGATACTCAAAAAATTATTGAAGTAATTTCAAATATTACACAAGAGGAGTATGATGGATATATACAGAGAGCTAGAGAATGGAGAGACCAATTACCTAGGAAGGATTATATAAAACAACAAGATAACCTTACACAAACAATTATAAATAGAATTAAGGAAACAAAGAAAAATGATTAAAGTATATATTAATAGAAACATATTAAATAGAAAGTTAATAGAAAAAGAATTCGACATAGTTGTAAATCCAAAGGATGCGGATTATTTGATTTGCTGGACTAGAATTCCAAGTGGATTTGAAGACCAACTCCATAAGGTTATATACATAGCATATGAGCCACCTTTAACTAAACCAGTATATTGGGCATATGAAAACTTTGACAAAATGCATACTGTATATGCGTATAATCCAGACCCAAACAAACAAAATCAATTTCACATGACAGAAAATTCCATTTACTATCCAGTATCTCCATTCTTTGAAAATGATATAGAAAGAATTGATAGAAAGCTAGGAACTAGGGGTATATATTATTCTGGGGCATATTGTAAGGGAATGTATACTAATGTTTCAAATAAGTGGGGAATAAATTTCAAAGATGGGAGAGATATAGTTGCACAATATTTTCTTAATCACTATAAAGAGACAACTATTATAGGTTCTGGGTGGCCAAAGGTAACCAAATTTAGGGACGATAAGGTATCATGGAGAGTGACTAAGATGAAAGATATTATTGATTCAAATGCAGACTTTCATCTATGTATGGAAAATTATCTAATGCCATATCTTACATCAGAGAGATTCCACGATGGAATTGGTTCAGATAGGGTTATGTTGTATTTGGGAGACACTAAAATGAGTGAATGGATACCAAAAGATTGTTATGTTGATTTAACTCCATACTTTGATTTTGAAAAAAATGAACTTGATTGTTCTGCTATTGTTAATCTTATGAAATCAATGACACAAGAAGAATACGATAAAATAATTTCTAACGCTAGGAAATTTAGAGACGGAATGGATAGAAATAGATTTAGAGAAGGACAAGATAGAATTACTAAATTAATAATTAACAGAATAAAAAATGATTAAAGTATTATTTATTGTTGGAAAATATTATAACGATTTTAAAAGAGAGTTTGGTGGCACAACTAGAGAATACCATGCTGTTGCAAATGCATTTTCTTCAAGCGAAGAGTTCGATTTTCATGTCCATATTAATTATGATTTTAATGAAACCAAAAAAATAATCAAAGATTATGACATAATTCATGTAGATGACAATGCAACAATAGAACAGATGTTAAAGGCTAAAATAATTCCAGATGTTATTGGTCCAACAGCAAGAAGCCCAACAAAAGATGAGAATGCCAAAAAGAACTGGATAAAGAAAGGCTTAAGGGTGGAAGATTATTATCGTGCAACAGTAGTTAGAAATAATAATTCTGAGGAAAGAATTGATGGCTATTGGGATAAAATAAAGTTTATAAAACTGGGGGTAGATACTGATACAATGGGTAAAGTTAAAATATCTACTAAACGATGGGTGCTATGGGCTGGAGATATAACTAGAGAGGCTAAGAATTTTCAGATGTTTCTTGATATCATGAAAATAACGAAACTACCACAAGGATATAATTGGAAGGTCATGTCTAGCTATAAGTTAAATGATTATATTGACACATTATTAAATACTGCACTAGTAATTAACACTAGTTCAAACGAAACATTCTGTTTTGCCATGTTTGAAGCAAATGCGTCACGAGTACCAACAATATATAAAAAGGGACTACATAACCCGAAAGGGCATAAACAAAAGTTAGAATTTCATAAAGATAAGACAATACAGGTAGAATATACTCCAGAAGCATATAGAGATAAAATATTAGAACTCTTAGGAAGTAAGCGCAAAATGGAGAATGCCCGTAAGGATGCTAGAAAATATGCATGTTCTTTTGGGAGTTATAAAAATATAAGGGAAAGTTTTGGTGGAGTGTATAGAGAAATATTTGAAAATAAATATGGTGGTTATTTAGATTAAATGACAAAAAGAATAATTGTTTTGGGATTTCCTAGGTCTGGAACTGGAAGTATGGCAAAAGAACTAGGGCTTGGGCACGAAGTGATTAATGAGATTGGTACATCAGACTGGAGGTTAGTTTTTGACTACGAAAAACAAGAAGGAGACGAAGTTATACATATTATTAGGAATCCAATAGATTCTATATCAAGTAATCTATTCACAATGAAGAAGAGTTCTTTAGACTTTATAGCAGAGAAGACATCTATGAAAGATATGTCTGTATTAGCAACACTTATAAATGGATTTATTAAGTGGACGGAAAAGATAGAGGAAATAAAACCAGATAAGATTATCCGTGCTGAAGACTTAGAAACCAAAGTTAACACTAGACCTCACCCAAAGATAAAATGGGGCGATCTTGATGGTATACCTATAGATGATTTAAATAAATTAAAGGAGGTTGCTATAAGATATGGATATGACACAAATGATTAGTTTTATTATTCCAGTTAGGGATAGGTCAAGACAAAGGATTAAAAACTGCGTTAAGTCTCTTGCATCAGATATAACTGGAGAAATAATTATAATAGACTATGGATCCAAAAAACCAGTTAGTGGAGTTTCTGGTGCTAGAATAATAAGATATGATAAGAATAAAATATGGAATAAAGCACATGCTATTAATTTAGGTATTAAGAAATCTAAATATAAATATATAGGAACTGTGGATTGTGATATGATTTTACCAAAAGATTTTATTGAATCAGTAAAGTTACATTTAAACGATACCTCTTTTATTTATAGTATAAATGTAAAGAGGATATATCCAAAACATGTATGTAGCGACTTTAAGACAATGTTAAAAAATAGTACTCCATGGTTTGAAAATGAGTCAAGAAGAAATATTATACACAATGCAAATGGTGGGATTCAAATATATTCAAAAGAATGGATAGTTAGTGTATGTGGGGTTGATGAATCTCTTATCTATTGGGGAGCTATTGATAATGATGTTTTTGAGCGTGCTATTATGTGTGGCATGGCTATGGTAAATATAAATAAACCCATATTACATCAAGAGCATAAACTAAAGAAAGAGAAAAACTTACCAGAATCGGAAAGGTTAGATGCATTTAGAATAAGAATTGAAAAAGTTAAATATCTAGATGAAATGTTTAAATCTAAAAAATATATTAGAAATAATGGTAGATGGGGGACACAAACTGCTAATCAGAACAGATTTATTAAAAATAAAGTTAAAATAGAAAGAAGAAAAGAAATGATTATTAAGAAAAGAAATGATTATACCGAAAGGTTTATAAATGCTACTAAGCTAGGAAAAAAGTCATTCATATTTAATGGCAAGAAAATTGATATATTCAAATAATGGGACTAAAACAAAGTAAAATAATCCAGAAAGAGAAAGAACGACAGGAAGAGATTCTAAAAGTTATAAATAGCAAAAAGAAAATAGAGGAGATTACTGTTGGTAGATTCTCTGCTATGATGAATAAGAAGTTTTGTCACAAACAGAGCCTAATCAACTTGAAGGAATATATGGAAGGAGAGTTAATCTTTAACCAATCGTTATGGGAATCATCAGATTCAATGAAAACTGGAGTTACTGGTTGCGACGCGATACCAACTTGGAGAGGGATGTATAACAGATTAAAAAACAAAGTCTCACATCTTAAAGAAGACATTCAAGAACTAACTAAAATGATCGAGAGGTATGAATGATAATTAGCATTGCATTAATCATAGCAGTAATTATGGGAACAAGTCCTTGGGTATTATTTGGATTATTAATAACATGGATACCAGATGTGGTTTTGATTGGTGTTGTGGGGGGAGAATAAATGAAAACATTAATAATAGGTAATGGAGAAATAGGAAAATCTTTACTTGGTGTATTAGATAGTCACTATTCGTGTGACATTATAGATAAAGTTATTGAGGATGAACCTAATAGTAGGTATGAAATTATGCATATCTGTTTTCCATATTCTAAAGAGTTTGATGTATCTGTTAAGGGTTATCAGAATAAGTATCAGCCAAAATATATAGTAATACATTCTACTGTTCCAGTTGGTGTCTCTAAGTCATTGGGAGCAATACATTCTCCCTGTATAGGTATTCATCCACATTTAAATGAAAGCCTAACCACATTCACAAAATTTCTTGGAGGTAAGGATGCTAGCAATGTTGCACAATATTTTAGAAGAGCAGGAATTAAGGTATATCTTACTGATGATTCTAATGCAACTGAATTAATGAAAGTAATGTCTACAACTTATTATGGTATGTGTATTGAATATACTAAGGAAGTTAAAAGACAATGTGATAAATTTGGAATACCATTTGAACTATGGAGCATTTGGACAAATAACTACAATAATGGTTATGTTTCCTTGGGTTATCCTGAGTATGTAAGACCTAATTTAGTTCCAATTATGACTAAAATTGGTGGCCATTGCACACAAAGTAATTGCATATTATTACATGAGGGGTGTGGGGACACATCTAATATTAAAAAAATAACTGAACTTATTATGATGGGAGGTAGTATGTCAAATGAAGAAAACAAACTTAATGATAGGGTTTGGTTATATTGTGAATATTGGGGGAAGGGCAAATCTATGAAGAAAATAGGAGATGAGTTAGGGTGTTCTGGGGTAACTGTGGGAAAATATATGAAAAAGCACAATATAAAAACTCGTAATAGAAAATTTAATAACAATGAAATAAAAAAGATATTAAAACTACATACAGAAGGTAAAACATTCAAGGAAATATCAAATATAATGGAAAATGATTATGATAAGATAAGAAACCATATATATAAAAATACCAACATAAAAAGTAATTATTCACCAGGAGAAGAAACCAAAAAAGAGAACATAAGAAAAAAAATTAGCTCCAAACTACAAGGTATTACAGAAGATGAATGGAATGGATTTAAGGAAACAGAAAATTCTTTAATAAGAAAATCTGAAAAATATAAAAAATGGAGAATGTTGGTATTTGAAAGAGATGGATATGTTTGTCAAAGTACAAACTGCAAATTTTGTGGTAATAGATATGGTGGAATAAAACTTAATGCACATCATATAAAATCTTTTTCAAAATATCTAGAATTAAGGTTTGATATTAATAATGGTATAACATATTGCGAAAATTATCATTTAAAATCAGGGATACATGAAAAATGAGCCATTGCATTAACAATAATTTAAACCTACTTGACTCACCATTTACTAAATTTCTAAAGGAATTAAATGAATAAAGAAAAGATAATAATATTTGTAATAAATAACACTGGGTTGTGGCCAGGATATTTCTGTATGGATTTAATTAATCTATATATGACAACATTATCAGTATATCCAAATACCAAACTACAAACTATTCAAGCTAATTCTGTTAATGAAATGAGAAACTTTGCTTGTAGGCATGCTATGGGCGAAAGAGTACCAGTTGGTGAGGTAGCTGAAAGATTCGACTATCTTGTTCAGCTCGATACGGATCATAGGTATTCTCCTAGTTTTATAATAGATTTAATGAAACATGGTAAAGATATTGTAACAGGTTGCACATCAAATAGACGACACCCATTTAGTCAAACACAATTTAAGAAGTTCCAAAAAGAACTTAGGGCAGATGACAATATAGTAAATCCATCACTAGATGACGAGTTAATGCGAATTGATGCATCTGGACCAGTTGGTATGATAATAAAGGTAGACATCTTGGATAAATTAACATATCCATATTATAATTTTAGACACATAGGTACGGAGGAAGATAAAAATATTGAGGCTGTTATGGGTGGCGATGTATTCTTTTGTAAACAACTTAAAGATGTTGGTATTGATATATGGCTTGACCCGAAAATAACATTTCCACATGAAGTGAATAATGTATTTGTTAATAGGGGACAATTAAAGTTATAAAATCAAAAGGTTTATAAAGCGTAAAAACATACAATATTATGGAAGAATACACAAAAATATATTCATTAGTAGAATTGGGAGTTGACGAATAATGGAACATTATTATTGTTGCAAACACATGCAAGATTTAGATGAAAATGATGTTATAGATTATTGTCCCCCTAATTTAACAACATTGGATTTAGATGGAAATGCATATCCAATATATTTTTGCCCATTCTGTGGTAAGAAGATTGAAGGATGTAAGGAATTTGTTAAGAATCTTAAAGAACAATGTAAAGGAATAGAAGATGGAACCATTGAAACTATCCCATTATCTGAATTAAAAATCGACGCAATCTTAGGAGACAAGGAATAATGGTAGAATTTAATGGAAATGTAGAGATAAATGGTAAAATGGAGTTAAATGGAGAAATGCCAACGCCAAGATTAGTTATTCATGAGAAAGACGTCAGAGATTTAGATAAGACTGCAGAAGTATGTGCAGAGCTACTAAGACCTATTTTCGGTACTATTTACATTGAAAAAATAACTAACGACGTATCTAAACAGGAAGGAGTAAAAGAATGAAAAAAATCACATTAGAAACAACAAAAGTAGATGGAAAGATATACTATGAATTGCTTGTTGATGGTAAAGGAGTTTCTGGTACGTATGTTTTTGAAATTATATTAAAAAACTGGATGGACTTAAAACAGAAGTTCGTCTTATTGGGAGAAGGTGTAAAATGAAAAAAGGATTTAAGACATTAAGTGGTTTTAGGTGTCAAGCTGACAATTGTTGTGATAGAGATCATTGTAATGACCAAAAGTTAAGTGCTTCATCATTAAGAGAAGAAGCAATAAGATGGTTAGAAGATAGCAAGGGAGATATTAACACTGCGGATTGGGTGGAGTTTTTTAATTTAGAAGATAGATTTGGACATATGTGTTTAAACAATAGTGTAGACGACGTAGTTTCGGAGGACAGGGAATAATGGCACTTAGATGTAAACTTTTCGGACATATTTGGACTGTTCATAGTTATGAAGGAGATGGAAAAATTACAGTAAGACCATCTGATTGGTGTCATAGATGTGGTTTGAAAAAGAGCGACGTGTACCAGGAGAAAGCAGAATGAGTGCTAATAATCAACTAATCATAATTAAGAAGAAGGAAGAATTTGAAATACATGAGAATTGTTGTGTAGATAATGATTTTGAATCAAATAATGAGACACTTCTAACTAAAGAATCTTGTTTAGAGGATGCTATTAAGTTTGCAAATGAATATTGCAATGAGGAAATAGTAGAATATGGAACTTATGTGCATCCAAGCTGTTACGCCAACTGCACCAAAGACGAAGAGGTGAAAGGATGATAGGTTGGATAAGAAGGATATTTTGCACTCACAAATGGGAAGAGGTATATAGGGAAAAAGCAAATTGGAATGGAGAAGTAAGAAGTGGAACCTGGACATCAATATTATTTAAATGTGATAAGTGTGGAAATATGAAGAAGGTGATGATGTGATATTCGTGTTATGTGTGGAGGACGACCATGAGTGAAAAACACATAGATGATTATTCATGTAGAGATTGTGTAAAGTATTCTTGTAATTTTATTATTACTCATGGAAAGGGTAAAGCTTGTGATTGTTCATGTCATGACGGCTTCTTAGTGACAGACGAAGGAGGTCAAGAATGAAGACTTTAAGCGATAAGGAAATTAGGAATGGAGAAGAAAAGTTTTTTGCTTCTAGGCATATTAGAGAATTTATTAAGGAAATTCTAGAAAGTCCTCTAAAAGAAGTATTTCAAATAAAAGCATTAATTAAGAATAGAGCAGGGGACGCCTTAGTATTGGAGGACGAAGAATGATAGAACATGATTTCACAAAAGAGTAATAAGATTAAAAATAAAAAAATAGCGTTTGATTTAGATGGTGTAGTTTATGATATGGTTGGATCTTTAGATAGATATTTTGAAAGTGGGGGGTTTGGGCTTAAAGATTCATCTAAATATGAACTTGATAATAGATATGGCTCGGACATAAAAACTACTGAAAAGTTATTGAGTGATTTTGGGATGACAAGACCATTTAGAACCATGAAATTATATAAGAAAGCTAAAAAAGAGATGATTTGTTTGGCAAAAAGAAACAAATTATATATAATAACATATAGAGATTGGACTCCACATGGTGTAAGTGATACATTAGAGAGAATAAAGAAAGATCAATTACCCGTTAAAAAAGAAAATATAATATTCTCTAGACATAAGGGAAATGAGGCTAAAAGACTTGGAATTGATATTTTTTATGAGGATAATTTAGATAATGCTTTAGATATAGTTAGTAAAACAAAATCATTAGTTATTTTAATTGATACGCCATATAATAAAATTGGTACGGAAAGAATACGGAGGACAAGTTGGTAAGAATATTAGAAAGTGGTGCATCAAGAGATACAGATAATGGGAAGTTTGAATACTTAGGTTTCATGCATCCATTGAATGATTACTCATTTGCTAAGTATATGCATAAGCATAGGTTTATGTCAGATGGTTCTATGAGGGATGCAAATAACTGGTGGGGTGGTTTTGGATTAGATGTATGTATACAGAGTTTGGCTAGACATATAGAAGACTTAAAATTGATTTACGCAGGATATTTTGTTTATGAAAAAAGAGTTGGAGATAAAGCAGAGAGAATAGTAAAGAAAACGAAATTCAAAAAATTACCAAAATATTACACAGAGATAACAGTAGAGGGGTGTTGTAACGCGATTAGATTTAATTCAGAAGCGTTTAAGTTAGAGACAATGAAAAAAGAAAACATTTAAATAGCGTAAATTCTTATTTTTTATATGGCAAATGTAAAGGAATTAATACATAATAAATTTTTTAATAAAAGTTGTGCTTTCTGTGGATATAATAAATATACAATTTGTTTGACAGTACATCACATCTTCCCAAAATATTATTTTAAACCTCAGCCACCATTTAAGAGAGAAGATAGATATCTTATATTATGTCCTACTTGCCACACATTGTTACATTATGGAATATTTGTAGGAGACGGATTACAAATTATTAAAAATAGAATTGATTATTGTAAGATGTTTTACTGTAATACATATAATATTAAGAATATAATTAAATTAGCTATAATGGTTTATTCTGATTTAAACAGAACAACGAAACATTTATAAAGCACAAAGATAACTAATAACATGATAAAAATAAAATGCATAATATGTAATAAAGAAATAAAGAAACCGAAGATAGGATATTTACATTGTGATAAAGAATCATGTAAGAATGAATTCAATACTAATATGATAGAGTTGTGGAAAATGAATAATCCAGATAAGGTTAAAGAGATGAATAAAAAATCATACTCAACTAGAAAGAAAAAGGATAAACCGAAAGGTTTATAAACCGTAAAATCATACAATAATAAGGCATAGGAGGTTCCTATAAAATAACCTTTAACTATTACCTACCTCCCGCCTATCATATTCAAGGCATAGAGAGTTCCTATTATTAAAACAGAACCCGTAACCCTGGTTCGAATCTGGGACCCCCGATTGTTCGGGGGTTAGTGTAGTGGTTTATCACACGGGACTTAAACTACTCTCCGCCTTATAATCAAAATGGAAAAAATAAACAAAGCAACAATAAGACTATTTAAGGCTCTTCCAATAGAGAATAAAAAGAAAAAGAATCCTAGTAAGGAACTAGTAGAAAGGACTGTAAAAAGAGGGTTTGTTTTCTCTCCAGTGGTAGTTGCCAACTATACAGATTATGACGAATTAATTAGTTTAGTGGAGAAGGAGATTGGATTAACTCCTGAGCGAATGAATAGTTCTTTCCATAAATCTTGGAAGAAGGTGAAGGAAGCCCCAATAGAACAATTAGTTATGGAACAAATAGTACATTATATGACTACTTATGGATTTAAGGAGATGGGAATATTTTCTAGTGAGTCAGTCTATATTCCATGTGAGGCATTAGATATTCCAGAACTAGAATCTAACCAAGTAAAACTAGTCGTAATAAATGGGTATACAAAGGTGGAGTTTAAAGAGAAATTATTAAAACTACTTGGTACTGGAATAGCACTTGGAGAAAGGACAATTAAAGATGTTGTTGAGATAGCTAACTTTGTTGGAATTAATGAAGAAGATGTCTCTAGTATAAATAATAAGGAAGTAAAATGTATTATGTATGAGAAATTTGGTATTCTTCCAAAGAATCCTACAGAATTTTTAAGATATGTGGTTTATATGGACACTAAAGAAACTTTATTGATTAAGAACGAAAGTTTACTTGATAAAATAGGTACAATTAAAGAAGATTGTGAGAATTCATTCCAAGACTATTCTGATAAATATGGATTAGAAAAACTTGCTGAGATATTTTATAGATTTAAACCAATATTTCTAGCGTTCAAGAGGTATAAGGGATACAAATCACACATTAACAAGATAAGAAAACTAGCAATTAAGCACCACAAACCTATGCCAGAAGACTATCTTAATACAGTAACTAGAAGGTTAAAGAAAGGGGAAACAATTACAAGGAAGAAATTAGATGAAGAATTAGGAAAGGTGAATATATTTAGAAAGATTAGATTAGCTTATGCGCTTAAATATAGGACACATAAAACTAACTCTATCATGTACAAAGTAAGAAATGGTAGAAGTTGGGCTACTGAATTTAAATTTAACTATCAAAGTGGGGCTAAAAGAGTATTAAGATATGTTTTAGATTCTATCTCTAAGGATGTCGGCAAGAATACTAAGGGTAAGAAGATTTATTTACCTAAAGAAATTCAGTATGCACTACCAGCTACAGAAAAACAATTTACTGGGAATTTTCCAATGGGAACCTATGTGGATATTGGAGATGATATGATTGTGGGTGTGAATTGGAACAATATAGATGGACATCAAATTGATTTAGATTTATCTATGACTAGTACAGATGGGAAACTTGGTTGGGATGGTGGGTATAGATCTGACGGAACACTCTTCTCTGGAGACATCACTGATGCTGGTGGGAAAAATGGAGCAACTGAATTATTTTATATTAAGAAACAACTTAAGAATCCATACATCTTGAATTTAAACTATTATAATTATTCAGAAGATATAGACGTTCCATTTAAGATTCTAGTTGCCAAAGAGAAACCAAAAAAATTCGGTGAAAACTATATGGTAAATCCAAACAATCTAATTGCAGTATGTAAAACAAATATAAATGTTAGACATAAAGTTATTGGATTAATTGTTCCAACACAGAGTAAAAATAGATTCTATTTTGCAGAAAGTGGTCTTGGAAAGAAAATAAGTAGTGGTAGTGATGATTATGTCACGCAAGCAAGGGAATATTTACTTCATTGTTACCACAATTCATTGAATCTTTCAGATATATTGAAGACTTCTGGGGCAAAACTAGTTAATACACCAGAGGAGTCAGACATAGATTTATCATACGAGAATTTAGAGAAAGATACTATAATAAATTTGTTGGTTTCAGAATAATTATATGGGAGATAGATATTATTTAACCCCAAAATGTCCATTCTGTGAACATATAGAAGATGAGGATTATTACTATGCTCCAACAAGCGGATTTATGACACATAGGTGTGAGAATTGTGACAAAGAGATAGACTTAGAAAAGTTATCCGGAATAGATGCAGAATCAACTGCTAGTACTAAATATGGTATCAAGTCCATTCATGAGTACAAAGAGAATAAAAAAAATGGTTAAAAAAGAATTAGTTATGATTAAGATTAAGGACTTAGTAGAGTACCCAAATAACACAAAAGAACATACTCCTGAGCAAATACAGGCAATAAGGGATTCTATTATTTCACTCGAGGATTTAGACCCCATCCAAATTGACGAGGATAATGTTATTTTATGTGGACATGGTAGACGTTCTGCTTGGTATCAGATAGATTCTACTGGAGAAAAAGAAGTAGAGGCGTTGAGGTATATTGGTCTTGAGGATGGAGTAAAGAAAGCATGGAGAATAGCTAATAACAAGATTCCAATGATGACTGGATTTGATTTAGAAAAACTAGGAAAAGAGTTTAACTTACTTGAGGATACTGATTTTTTTAATGATACTGGATTTACCATAAAAGAAATATCAGAACTATGGGACAAAAAGGAATCTACAACGGAATTAATTGAACAAGATAAAACTTCAGTTGTTGAGCATACATGTCCAGAGTGTGGAAATACTTGGGAAGAAGAATTTAAAAAGAGTAGGAAAAGAGAATGAGATTCTGCGTAGGGGATATTCATGGGAATCATAAGGCACTTAAACAAGTTCTTAAAAAATCTAAGTTTAATTATGAAAAAGATACTTTGATTGTTTTGGGAGATGTTTGTGATGGATATAATGATTCTTATGATGTTGTTGAAGAATTATTAAAGATAAAGGATTGTATTTTTATAATTGGGAATCATGATATGTGGTTTATGGAACATATTGCTAGTGGCTGGGCGGAAAATATTTGGTTATCTCAAGGTGGAGAGAAGACGAGAGAATCTTATAAATCAAATGGATATTATTATGGTAAGTTTCCAAAAACACACAAGAACTTCTTTAATAATGGTGTATTCTATTATGAGTTAGATCATATGTTATTTATACATGGTGGATTTGATTATCCAAAACATCCAAAAGATTGTAGTAGCCAATTGGTAACTTGGGATAGAAATTTAATTGAGAGATTTAAAAATGGTCTTAAAGTTAAGGAATGGGATAAAATATTTATTGGACATACCACTACAGAAAATGAAGGAGCAGAACCAGTTTCTTATGATAATGGCGAGGGATGTGCTGAACTAATTCAATTAGACTGTGGCGCCGGATGGAAAGGAAGACTATGTTTATTCAACATTGATACTAATGATTACTTTCTAAGTGATTATGCACGTGAACTAAATGAGGAGAATGGAAGATGAGTAAAATGACACCAGAAGTAATAGCATATATCCACGTAGATAATATGCGTAATGGCAAGGAAAATATGAAATCTATGGGTAAGGCTAAGTTCGGAGAAAGATGGATTGGTTTTGTAAAGGAAATGACATACGTCCACAGCGAGGGATATATAACAAAGAAATTATCTCCAATAGACGGGCCCCCAGTATCTGCCTTTAGAAAAGCTATTGAAGATGCGGGCCTAGTAGGACTCAAGTTTTAGAAAGGTTTATAAACCATAAAAGTATAGAGTTATATGGAAAAGATGTTTAAGCCAATGCTAGCAGTAAATGCTGATAAGGATAAGATAAAGTATCCATGTCTTTGTAGTAATAAACTAGACGGTATAAGGTGTATTTTTAAAGATGGTAAAATGTTAGCAAGGAGTTTGAAACCAATTACGAGCAATACCCTTCAGAAAAGATTCCAACTACTAAAGGATATGACTGCCAATGGTAAGCTGACTTTTGATGGTGAGTTATATTGCCATGGTATGGAGTTTCGGGAGATTTCTCATTTTGTTAGAAAGAGTGACGCAGAAGTTCCTATGGAGCTAAAGTTTCATTGCTTTGATGTTGTAATCGATAACGATTATTCTCATAAATTCACTTATAGGAAGAGTGCATTAGAAGGAATACGAGACATGAACGACGATGTTGAGATTGTTAACCAAAAAGAGATAAAAAATGAAGCCGAATTGAACAAGGAGTTTGAGGTAGCCTTAAAGGCGGGATATGAGGGATTGATTTTGAGGGCACCAGATGGTCCATATAAATATGGTAGAAGTTCTGTGACTGAGGGATTTTTGCTTAAAATTAAACCATTTTCTTCATTTGATAGCAAAGTTATACGTGTTGAAGAACGTATGAAAAATACCAACGATGCACAAACAAACGAGCTAGGCAGAAGTTTCCGAAGAGATACAAAAGACCAAAAAGAGTCAACTGGTATTGCTGCATGTCTAGTTACAGAGTATAAAGGAATTCAGATGAGGGTTACTTTAACAGGTAATGAAGCATTCAGAACAGAAATATGGGAGAATAAAGAATCTTATATTGGAAAGATGTTTGAATTTCGTGGTATGACAATAGGGATGAAAGACGTTCCACGCCATCCAACATTTTTAAGATTCAGGGAGGATAGAGATGAATATGGTAAATGAACAAGAACTCAATAATGTTATTAATAGGTTTTGTCGCGAATTCTTAGCTGGGATAGCTATTGCTGTCGTAATTTTTTTATTACTATCATTTGCATGGGTTGTTATTGAAGACCAAATGCACAAAGCAAAAATGGAAAAACAGGCAGAACCGAAAGAAGCAATATTACTTCATGCACCAAGTCGTATTGGTGATTATAATTTATTCAAAGAAGCACGTATAATTAGTGTAGGAATAACCATAGATGATTATGTTGCATATAGTTACTGGAAAGAAAATGATAAACTCACTCGAGATGAATTAGAAACCTCTGGTAGGATAATATTGCCTAAGTCTGGAACAAAAGTTCTAATTTTATCAAGACCAACTCAGGGCTACGAGGAAATTAAAATTTTAGATGGTCCATACAAAGGTATAGTTGGATTTACGTCAATTGACCATACAAGAATGGAGGATAGAGCCTAATGGAAGAGGAAACAGAACTAAGAACAGCATTTAGAGAGAACGACCACGAAACAATATTCGACATAACAGGTTTTAACCCAAGTAACAAGGAAGAAGCAAAGATGATAATAAATCAATATTTAGGTGAGGAATTAATATGAAAATTAAAAATGAAGAAAGGGGTATAGGTGATAGATTATCTATATCTATTGGAGGAGTATTTTGTCTATTAATAGGGGTCTTTTTATCTGGGTGGGGCCTTCTGTGGATAGATTATTTGGGTATTTTTCCATTATTACTTGGTGTCCTTATGATTTGGAGAGGCAATGGTCTAATTAATTCTAAATATGAAGACATAGTATGCAAATGCGGGAAGGTAATTCCTACACATAATGAGTTAACAATAATATTCTGCCCACACTGTAAGGAAAAAATAAAATTAGTTAGGGAGGTTCAGAGATGAAGATATGTAGTTTATGCAAGGTAGAGATGAAAGAGGGAAACTTCTATCAAGATGGGAAATCTTTACGTGGTGAATGTAAGAGTTGTATAAAAGAAAAAAGGAGAACATATTATATTTTGAATAGGTTAGTTATAATAGATAATGTTAAAGAGCATTATAGAAAAAATAAGGATAAAATAATGGACTATAAAAGAGTATATTGGAATACTGATGTTTTCAAAGAAAATAGAAGAAATAGAAAACATCTAAGAAGAACCATTGAAAAAGATACAGATATAACATCAAAACACTTAATTGACTTAAAGAGTAATACTATTAATTGCCCATGCTGTAATATTAAGATGATTAAGACCCCAAATAAACCGGATTCTATAACAATAGACCATATAATTCCAATAGGTTGCGGTGGAAAACACATGAAGGACAATATTAGAATGATATGCAGACAATGTAATTTAGAAAGACCAAAGGATGGGAGGGATATAAAATGAACCCAATAGAGATGCTTACGTCTCATTGCGAATTTAATAGTAATTACGATTGTTATATATTACTCGCAGTTTCTAGGAAAAAAAGTACGCCAGAGATTACCAACTCTCAAGAAATAATCTTTAGGGAAGTAATTAAGAGCGAGGATAATATTAATAAGAAGTACCTAAAAGTTAAGGCTATGTGTGAGAGCTACAAAGACGAGGATGGGAAATCATATCCTTTCTATTTGTATGTATCATTGAATGCTAGAGATTCACTTAAAGCCACATTTGAATTAATAAGCAAGATAAACCTATGGATAGAGGAAACAATGCGAGGAGTGGATAGGAGCCAATTTTTCAAGAAAGTATATGGACACTTCTATTCGACACTAATGCACAAGACAGCCAAAAGTAGACATACTAAATATTTTATGTTTGATTTTGATATCCAAGATGGGGATGCACTAGGATCGTTTCTTACTGTCTTAAAAGAGCACACAGAAGTAAATATGACAGTTAAAACTAGGAATGGTTACCATATTAAAGTTAAGCCATTCAATGCAGAAGAAATAAGAGATGTTTTAGAAGAACAAAAAGAAGTAATTGAACTAAAAAGGGATGCAAATTTATTTGTTGAATATATAAATGGAAGAAATTAAATATAAGCAATATGTACTAGTTCCAAAAAAACCTAGAATGTCTAAAGGGAAGATGGCTAGTCAAGTTGCACACGCGACTTTTATGGCTTTGGAAAAACAGAAAATGTTTATCAACCCGACAAAAGAGATAAGTGACTTAATACAAAATTGGAAATTTGGTGGGATGTGTGTTATTGTATTGGAAGTTAAAAACACAGAACAACTTTCTAATGTAGCTAAATACTTAGACCAATGGAACATCCCAAACTATCTATATATTGATGAGGGACTAACTGAAGTCTACCCAATGACACCAACCGCCCTAGCAACCGGAATAATAACTGAAGATAAATTTTGGATATTTGAACAGTTTGAACTATTCGGCGAGAAACAAGATGCACAAAGTTTGATTGATAATATTACTATAAATATCCCTTTGTGTTGTGGGGCATGTATGGATAAGGGAACTATTCGTGGATGTGAATATTGTGGAAGAATAAAACACAAAGGTTTATAAAGCGTGAAATATTAGGTAAAATATGGAAAAACCAGAAACCCCAAGAAAACCAGCCACAGTACAGATAAATGATTTCTGCAAGATACAACCAACAAATGTAATAACAAATCGTTATGATATTTATTTAAATTATTTAATAGAAAAACCACATTATTATTTTGAGTTTTTAGAAATATTAAGGAGTGCAGAATCAGAAGATGAAATTTTTATACATCTAAATAATAATGGTGGTTATTTAGATACTACTATGCAGATAATTAATACCATGAAGGGGAGCAAAGCAAATATAACTACATGCCTAGAGGGAGCATGTCATTCAGCAGCATCACTAATTCTTCTATCTGGGGATGCTTTTAAGATTTCTGAATATGGTACTATGTTGTGTCATTATTATTCTGGAGGAACTAGTGGGAAGGGACATGAAATGGAAGCACATATAGAATTTGATAAGAATTATTATAAGAAATTTTTTAAGAAGATATATAATAAATTTCTAACAAAAAAAGAAATAGAAGAAGTAATAAAGGGGAAGGATTTATGGCTTTCTGCTAGTGGAATAATTAAAAGACTAAAATCTATGGAACCGAAAGGTTTATAAAGCGTAAATGTATATAATATAATGGAAGAATGCGATACAGGGATATATGAAGCAATTGTTAGATGTTATAATTGTGGCAAGAGTATTTCAATAATGGTTAATGTTGGAACTAGACTAAAGGATCATATTAGACTTAAATCTGAGCCATGTACAAATTGTAAATTCAGAATAGATAACGATAGTTTAGAACACAAAGGTTTATAAACCGTAAAACTATGTAATTATATGAGAAAACCTTCACTTCTGAAGGAAGAAGTACTTCATTATTTAAACGATGAATGGAAGGACTCCCTAAGAAAATATAGTAATGGATTATGGTTAACAACAAGGGCATTTCAGCTAAAGTTGAAAGAGAGAGGAGTTTTAACAACTTGGCCAACCTTAAGCATAAGGCTCAATAGGCTATTAATAGAAGAGAGTGTTGAGATGATAAAAACAAGCAATGGTGAATGTTGGAGACCAGAAGACGACTCATTTAAAATATAATGGAAAAAATACAAATAATTATAGATAAGAAGGAACCATATACTGGTAATGCAGATAGACACCCAGAGGGAGATTTTTTCGAAAATGGAGTCAAATATACTTGTTGGGACAAAACCATATTTGATAAATATCAGGTTGGGGATGTAATTAAGTTTTCGTATACTTCTAAAGAAAACACATATGAAGGAAAGACTTATGTAAATAAAAATATATCTAAGATTATTGCTGAAGAACAAACTAACCCCACTACGACAGAAGAAGTCATTACGAAGACATTTCAACCTGGAACCGATTCTCCTAGTTCAGTTTCTCATTTATATAAAATTGGTAATTTAGAGTATGAAGTTACCATAAGGTTGCTTCCATGATAATAGAACTTGATTTAAGTGATTCTGATATAAATATTATTAAATCAGCAAAGGCTGAGGGAACTAAAATAGAAAATTTCGCTTTGGCGGCAATAGGAGATATTGTTCTAAGTAGTATAAAATTATAAAATGGAAAATAAAATAACATATAATGGGCCAAGTGGAATGTATTAAATAAATAGGAGGATTAACATGATAGGATTAACAACGGATGGATTAAGGGGAAAAATAAGAGATAATAAGTTTCAACTAACAGAGAATGAAGCAATAGATTTATTTTTTCTATACCCAGGATTAATTGAGATTAAATGGGAGAAGGATAATATAACTAGTGCTAAAGTAAATGGGTTGAATTTGACATTCTCTATAAGTAATTAGTAATGATGGAAGAAGAAGGGCCAAAAAAAACGAGGTCTCAGTTTGAAAGAAACTTAAAGTATGATAAACCTGAGGTTGAAGAGAGGGTAGTTGTTCTTAGGAGGGATGGTAAGACATGGGATGAAGTTACTGATATTCTTAGAGTAGAGTTGAAAGAACCTAATATGAATAGATCTATGTCTCAAGTAATATATAGTAGGGCAATGGCTAAAACAATTACTACTGAATCTCGAGCAGGAAAAAAATTTGCAGACTATACTGAAGACTTAAATCATATGTATGGAAAAGCAATTCGAGTCTTGGGGAGATGGATAACTGCAGCAGATAAATTATCAGAAGAACTTGAGAAATCTGTAGATGATGGAAACATAGAAGGAGTTCAGGCTTATGGTGTATTATTAAAAACTGCACCACAGATGAAGGCTATATCTAGCGAGATACGTGACTATATGAAATTCCAACAAGATCAACAAGATAAAATTAAAATAGAACAAACTGCTCTTGTGTGGGATGAAAGCCAAATGTTAGACTATATGGATAAATATCTTGTTAAACTTGAAAAAGAAGGAAAAATTAGATGGTTAAAACCAAAAATATAATTAGTATAAGGAGGTAAACATGGTAAAATTAAAAAGAATACAAATGACAGATGAAGAATTAAGAGAGAAGAAATTACACTTAGAATTCTGTAATATTAATAAAAACGAATCTGATTTGTCTCTATTGGAATTAGAAGAGCATCTTGATAAAAAACTTCGTACAAGACTATTGGATGATGATATAGCAAAGATAACTGAGGATATTGAGAAAAAAATAATTTATGATGCCTATGGAAAAGAAGTACCAGCAACTGAAGCAGACATAGATCAAATGAAGATAACTTTAGAAAAGTTTATAAGGACTAAAGAATTAGATCTTCCTTCTAGAAAGCTTAGAAACTCAATAAACAAACTAAGAGATGCTAAGTTAAGACCAAACGCTCCAGAATTACAAATAAAAAAACTAGAGAGAGAAATTAGAGAAAAGGCATATGATATAGTCGATGATGGTAAGAATCCTTCCATGATAGATTAATTAATGAAACTATTACTAACCGACAAACCCTGTAGGTTGTTGCATGCTGTCTCTAAGCAGAATGGCAAACAAAGCATAAATGATATTGGGAAAACCGTTTATGCAACGTACAAGTCAAGATGGGAAGTAATAAGTGAACTAGAGAATAGTGGCTTAGTTTATACTGAAAAATATGGACGAGAAGTTGTTCCATATTTAACAGAAAATGGGAAGAAAGTATTAACATATATAAACTACATATTATCTCTTTAAACAATTATTTATTTTTTATTATTAAATAGAAAGGTTTATAAACCGTAAAAACATATAATAATAATGGGATATATGCATATTGATAATCTGAGATTTGTTCTGAGGCGAGCATTGGACAAGTTGTTCTTGAATAGAATAATAAAAAAAGTTACTAAGGCAGATGAAAGGAAACTAGAGTACATCCTGCTTTCTAATAAACAAATAACTAGACTAAGGACTATAGATATTTTTAGTGATTCGATTAATTTCCAGGGTGTAAATAAATACTATGTTCTTCACGGAGAAGTTGGTAAGGTGTATGGCAAGAGGGTTTTAATAAAATGATAGATAAAGAAAAAGAGAAACAAAGAGAATTGAGAAAATATGAAAAGAAGAGAGATACAAATAGAGCTAATGGTGGCAAGGTTGTTATTGGAACACTTGAGGCTAGAAAACTAAGAGAGAATGGACAGAAATATTGTCCCAAATGTAAGGAAACAAAATTACTTGAAGGGTTTAATAAGTCTAAATCTAATGGTGGATATTCCTCTCATTGTACATTATGCTCTAGAGACTTGGGAAAAAGATATCATAATCCAGAAAAGAAAAGGAAGGAGTATATACAAAACAGGGATGTAGTTAGAAATGATAGACTTATGAGAAAATTTGGAATAACATTAGAAGAATATAATACAAAATTAGAAGAACAAAACAATAAATGTATTATATGCAGTAAGACTGTGGAGGAAAATGGGAAGTCTTTGGCGGTAGACCACAATCATGATACTGGAGAAGTTAGGGATTTATTATGCGGTAATTGTAACGCTGCTGTTGGATTTGTGCAAGAGAACGTGGTTATAGCTAAGAAGATGGTAAAATATATTGAGAGGTGGTCAAAATCGGATATATGTCGATAGACAATCTCTACAAGAACATAGATATTTTGATGTTTAAAGAGTGTTATGCTTTAGAGAAAATTCATGGAACAAGTGCACACATTAGGTGGAAAGATGGAGAGGTCTGGTTCTTTAGTGGTGGGGAGAGGCATGAGAATTTTGTTAAACTATTTAATGAGAATATTCTCAAAGAGAGGTTCACTAAACTATTTGATTGTGATGTAGTAATCTATGGAGAGGCATATGGTGGTAAATGTCAAGGAATGTCTAAAACTTATGGGGATAAATTACAGTTCGTTGCGTTTGATGTCAAGGTTGACGGAAATTGGTTAGATGTGCCAAATGCAGCTGATGTTGTGAGAAAAATGAAATTATCCTTTGTTTATTACAATAAAATTCCAACAACGTTAGAGGCTATTGATGCAGAAAGAGATAGCCCATCCTCTCAAGCATTTTATAATGGATGTGGTAGAGATAAGATAGCAGAGGGTGTTGTTTTGAGACCACTTGTTGAGGTTGTTAAAAATAATGGCTCTAGAATAATGTCTAAACATAAAAGGGATGAGTTTATTGAGACTAAAACCAAAAGAGAAGTCGATCCAGAAAAGCTTAAAATACTAAAGGAGGCTAACGAAATATCTGAGGAATGGGTAACTCCAAATAGGCTTAAGAATATACTAAGTCATTTACCAAAAGAAGATGCTATTATAGAAAATACGGGTAAAATAATAAAGATATTTATTGATGATATATATAGAGAAGCTAATGATGAGATTGTTAAATCAAAATCTGCAGACCAATCAATAGGGCGAGCTGCAGCTAAATTATTTAAAAAACATATAAGCAAAATATAATGGAAGATAAGTGTATAATTAATAAATGTAATAATAAGTCATATTGTAGTGGTATATGTAGTAAGCATTATACTCGATTTAGAAGATATGAAAGTTACGATAAACCAAAAAATAAACGAGGTGAACTACTTGATATTGGCAAATCATATTGTTGTAATTGTAAAGAAGAAAAATCAATATTAGAATTTCATAAAGATAAACAAAGTTATTATGGATTTTCTAAAATATGTAAAATATGTGCTAAAATAAAATCTAGTCTAAGATATATAAATAATAAGGATACTCATAGACATTTTAATTTATTAAAAAAATTTGGTATCAGTTTGGATGAATATAATATAAGGTTGAAGGAACAGAGCGGCAAATGTATGATATGTTGTGGCAAGGATAATGATAAAAATATGCCAGTTGACCATTGCCATAAAACTGGAAAGATAAGAGGGATATTGTGTAGTAAATGTAATTTGGCATTGGGATTATTTGGGGATGATATAAATAAACTTAAATCTGCAATAAAATATCTTAATAATTCAAAAACTAAAATAAATAAATTAACTAATATAAAATGAAGAAATCAGAACACTATAAAAACAATCCTAATGATATAGAGTCAACCTCTAAGGAAAAGAAGGTGTCTGCTAAGCTTAATAGACTTAGGGATAAAATTAGAATTATAGATGTAGAAAAGACAATTGCTATATTGCTACTAAAAAATCAGATTTATGGAGACCAGAAAATTAAAGAGATGTTTCTTGAAATGTATCCAAATGAATATAGAAAGGCATCAATGGCAAAGTGCGAAAAATATGGTTATTCTGTTAAGAGAAAGGTTAAAAGGAAAGAAATAATAAAGAATATGAAACTAAAAAATCCATACCTAATTAAACATCTAATAAAGAATGATACAACCATTTGAGATTATAGCCGGACTTTCTAGTATGAAATATAGAGCTATCTTTGTTAGTGACTCAACAAAGAAGCCAACTACAGATTTGGATAGATATAATGTTTTAGTAGAGATTGATCCATGGGATATGCTTGTAGAATTTACATGTGAGTGTAAGGGCTTTAAATTTGGAAAGGGAAAAATGTGCAAACACATATCAAATAACGACTCATCTAATCCTGGAATACTACAAATTATAAAAATATGGGGAGAGATAGAAGAAATACCAGAATCTATGAATGAAGATGTTGTATCCTGACTATGTGTTTATTTGTAAGAAGTGTATGCATTTGCTTTATACAACTAAGACAGAGAAACTAATAGGTTTAGACTGTCCTAATTGTGGAGAAGAATGGTTTGAGAATTGGATATTTAAAAGGATGGGGAACTTTGAATTAGAATATGAACAAAAGACAAAGAATAATTGAAGAGATGAAATTAATAGACACTTTTAAGAAGTCTAGTATTTATGCAACAAGAGAGGGATGTGTTAAATGTTGGAGGGGTGTATCTTATGAGCACTTTATGACTATGGCTGCTGTTTGTTGGAAGATAGCAAATAGTGGATATAAAGTTTTTACAGAAGTGGAATTTAAAAATGGGGGGAGGGCAGATGTAGTTGCTATTAGTGGAAATAATGGGGTAATAATAGAGATACTACACACTGAGACTAAGGCTAAGTTCTCTTCCAAAAAGAATAGATACCCAGAGGATTTCTTCCTAATTCCTGTTCACACTAAAGACTTTGATGTAGAAAAATTTGACATCTAATACAAACATTTAAATACCGTAAAGATATATAGCATTATGAAAGGAGGTAAAAAAATGAATAAAAAAGGACAAGAAGGGTTTATTATGATAGCTATAACATTATTTGTTATAGTAGGTATAGCATCATTATTTTTCATATTTCCTATATATAATGTTTGGGCTCAAGAAAAGAGGGGGCAAGCTGATCTAGCAGAAGCTGAATGGAGCAAACAGATTGCAATTGAAGAAGCAAGGGCTGAAAAAGATTCAGCAACTTTAAAGGCTGAAGCTGATATTATTAGAGCTGCAGGAATAGCAGAAGCTAATGTAATTATTGCATCAAGTTTAACTGATAAGTATATTACTTGGAAATGGGTTGAAGGATTACATGATGGTTCAAGTGAAGTTATATATATTGCAACTGAAGCTGGTATACCAATATTAGAAGCTAAAGGATAGAATATATCCAAAAATTACTTATTTTTATTTTTTACTATTTAGGGGGTCAAAACCACAACATACAAAGGTTTATAAACCGTAAAACTATGTAATTATATGAATCATTCATTTAAAAAAGTACTTTTTTTCTTACATAGAGTACTTTTTGAACAAGAGATAGAACGCAATACTAATTGTATTAATTGTACAAAAAGGTTGAAGGGCAACCAGAGAAAGTTCTGTAACGACAAATGTAATAATATGTATTGGAGAAAAAAGTATTCAACCAAGAAAAAAAATTGGTTATGGAATTTGATGAGTGCTGAAAGGAGGTATTAAAAAATGAATAAAAAAATTAATTGGGGAATTATAGCGTCTATTATTTTATTTCTTATATTAGTTATTGGTGGAATATCTAACTCTAATATAAAATCTGATTTGAGGGATACTATTGATTCTAAAGATGCGGATATGAGTGCTATGGCACTAGAACTAGCTAGTATTGAACAGGGTATTCTAGATATTGCCGAAGAGGCTGCAACTGATGCAGTTACAGAAGCGATTGAAGACAATCTTCTTATAGATATTATTGATTATGTCAGTAAGATTGGTGATGGATTTAACGAAATTTTATCAGATAGAGACTTAAATCTAATTGATAGTAAAATAGAGTTTATTGATGAAGATGGTGATGACGAAGATTTTAACATTGATGGATATGTAAATGTTAAAAATATTGTTACTGCTATTAACAAGGAAGACTTCAATGAGGATGTTTATGCTGTAGTTTCAAAAGATTCTATTGAATATACTATTGTATTTGAAGATAGTCTTTTAACTGAAAATATTTCTAAAGACAATCCACTTGTATTTGATTTCCTTGGGAAAAGAATAGAGGTTGTTGATTGGGATGATGATGAAGTAACATTATTGAAAGCAGAAGAGGTTCTTATAAAAGAAGGCGAATCTGTTGTTGTGGACAATACTACAATTCTTTTAGATATGGTTATGAGTGGATCTGTTTATGTAACAGTAAATAGTGAATCTGAAAAAATCAATGAAGGAGATACTGAAAAGGTTGGAGGTATAGAAGTATATGTCTCTGAAGTTCTTTATACTGAAAAGGAAACAAGAGTAAGTATGGCTGTTTTATCTATCGGAAATGATGTTGAAGAAACTGTTAAAGCTGATGATGAATATGAAGAAGATTCTATTTGGAATTGGATTATTAGTTCTGAAAGTGGAACAGATGGAGCAACTATTGGATTAACTTTAGGTGTAGATTTTGATTCTGACTTAGATGATAACGATGAAGATGACTACAAGCCATTAGCATATGGAGAAAGTATTTGTTTACCTAATGATTATGTTTGTGTTGAATTTGTTGGTTTATCTGACGAAGAATACAGTGAATATAGCTTTGATTACGATGAGAGTGAGAACGAAACAGAAATTACTGGCGAATTTGAAGTAGATAACGAGGATGTTGATACATTGGTTATCAATGATTTTGGGATGTATTATGAGGATGAAGAAGGAGATTTACAAGATGCAACTAATGTAACTGTAACACTTAGGGATTCTGAGTTAATCTTAGAGTATGACATTGCTAATATAATAACTATAATAGGAGATAAGAATATAACTATTCCTATGAATTTATCTAATGTTGACTTTGGATATGGTGAAGAAGTGGACGAAGGTAAGTATAGAAGTATTTACGGTTCTATTGTAGAAATTAAGGATGATTTGGATGAAAATCTAGAGGACGACAAAGAATTGTCTATCTTAATTCCTGAAGAACAAATAGAAGTTAGCTTCCTAGTTTACTAAATACAAATCTAAATAATATACCATGCAGTTTTGGGAAATCTGCTGTAATCAAAAACCCCAATATATTTTATACAAACATTTAATATATAAACATATATAAACCACGAAGTTTTATATATATTATGGATTGGGGCAGTATAGAAGAAAAGAGAAAGTATTTTAGAGCTTGGAGGAAGAAGAATAATAAATTAAATTTATGCAAGTACAAACATTTATAAAGCATAAATATTTATAATATTTATGGATAGTGAAACTATTGAGCAAGATGAATTCTTAAGTGATGCTAAGGAGTTTTTTGAGATTAATAGAAGAAAATTTGGTAAAAGTTTAAAGGGGGGAGAGAAGTCAATCAATATAGATTTTGATGAGTTTTCAGCACATAGTCCTGAGTTGGCTGGGAATTTGATTGATAGGCCGGAGGAGACGGTGCAGTTGTTGGAGGTTGCTTTGGAGGAATTGACTTGGGCGACAGAAGACATAAAGGCTAGGTTTATTACTATGTCAAACACCCAAGATATTAAAATAAGGAACTTGAGGTCTAAACATCTTGGAACTATTATTAGTGTAGATGGTATAATAAGGCAAGCAAGCGAAGTAAGACCATTGGTTACCAATATAAAATATGAGTGTCCAAGTTGTGGTTCAATTATTTCGGTTTTGCAGATTGAAAAAGAGCAAAAGCAACCATCTAGATGTTCCTGTGGAAGAAAAGGTGGGTTTAAGGAGATTGCTAAGGATATTATTGATGCACAGGTTATTATATTAGAGGAGAGTCCTGATAGTTTAGAGGATGGGGGCGCACAACCAAAGAGAATGACTATCTTTTTGAAGGAAGATTTGACAGACCCATCTATGAGTAAAAAGATAACACCAGGAAACAAAGTAAAAGTTATAGGTATTTTAAAGGAAATACAACTTGGCAATAATTCTCAAAAACCTTTGACTAGATATGATTTGGCAATAGAGGCTAATAATATAATACCACTTGAAGATGATATTGATAATTTAGATATAACAGAATCTGAGGAGAGGACTATAATCGAAATTTCAAAAAAGGATGACTTAATAGATTATTTGGGGAAAAGTGTGGCACCAAGCGTTTGTGGTAACGAAGACATTAAAAGGGCATTAGTTCTACAGTTATTTGGTGGAGTAAGAAAAAAGCGTTCTGATGGAAGTTATTGTCGTGAACAAATACATGGATTATTGGTTGGTGATCCAGGTGTAGCTAAATCCGTTATATTAAAATATCTACAAGAAATATCTCATAAATCAAGATATGTTTCTGGTAAGTCTGCTTCTGGAGTTGGCCTTACTGCCACAGCAGTTAAAGATGAAATGACAAAATCTTGGGTACTTGAGGCTGGGGCTATGGTATTATCTAATAATGGATCATTATTCATAGATGAGTTTGAGAAAATGAGTGATGAAGATAGAAGTAATCTTCACGAGGGAATGAGTATAGGCACAATAAGTGTATCTAAGGCAACAATTCAAGCAACATTAAATGCTAGAACATCTATACTTGCAGCAGCTAACCCAAAATTTGGAAGATTTGATACAGATAGACCATTAGCATCACAGATAAATCTACAGCCAAGTTTACTTTCTAGATTTGATTTTATATTTGTTATGAGGGATGTTGCGGAGGAGGATAGAGATAATCTTATTGCAGATAAGATATTTAGTGAACATACCGAATCTAAGGATGAAGATATACTTGAAAAAGATATGTTCAAAAAATATATATCTTATTCTAAAAGTTTTCATCCTAAAATAGGCGATGCTGCAATAAAATTACTTAAAGTATATTATATAGAATTAAGAAAAAAGGCTAAATATATTGATGGTAAAAAGATTATCCCAATTGGAGCAAGACAGCTTGAAGGATTAATAAGATTCTCTGAAGCATCTGCTAAAATAAGATTAAGTAGGGTTGTTACAATAGAGGATGCAAAACAAGCAATAGGTATTATGGAAACTTATTTAAAAGAGGTCGGTTATGATGAAGAAAATAAAACATTTGATATAGACAAAATATCTGGTAATTCTGCCAGCCAAAGAAGCAAGATTGATATAATTAAAAATACAATTAGTAAACTTAATGAAACATTTGGCAAAAGTATTCCAATTGAAGAAATAAAGAATGAACTTAAAGAGACTATTTCTTCAGATAATATTGATGAAACATTGGATAAAATAATTAGGGCTGGAGATGCATTTAGACCAAAAAGAGGAATTATACAATTAATGTAAATATACAAACATTTATAAAGCATGTTTTTATGTAAATACAATGATATCACAAAAATATTCAGGATTAGAAGTGAAGAATAGTGATAACTTTGCACCACAAGCAACAATTGTGAGTGTGAGATGGCTACATTCTATGTGCTAATCTCACCATAAACTTCTTTTTTTATTACCTAGGTAATAAAAACATTTAAAAACCTAAGTTTTATTAAAAGAATATAATAGCAGTATGGTGTAATGGTAGCATCGGAGCCTCATGAGCTTCAGGAGATTGTTCAAATCAATCTACTGCTATAGGGCCTATGGTTTAATGGAAAAACACTCCGCTTGCACCGGAGAGCTTCGGGTTCGACTCCCGATAGGTCCATTGGACATCATCCAAAAATGCCCGCTTAGTATAGTGGCAGAACATCAGGTTGTCGATCTGAAGACGCGAGTTCGATTCTCGCAGTGGGCGTGGTTGGTAATCTTGAATTACCTGTCGTTAGGTGTAATAGTATGCCTCCATTAGGTAATGGTAGCCTAGCAGGCTTGAACCCTGCGTCCTTGTGGCATCTCGGTTCGACTCCGGGTGGAGGCGTTGCTTGGGTGGCAGAGTGGTAATGCAGCAGACTGCTAAGCTGTGGGCGTAAGCCTCGTTGGTTCGAATCCAGCCCCAAGCGTAAGCGCTTGAAGTGTTACGGTAGCATCTCTGCCTTCCAAGCAGATGGAGTAGGTTCAATTCCTGCCAGGCGCATTGCTCGTATAGTCTAGTGGTCAAGGACTCTACCCTCTCAAGGTAGTAACCTGAGTTCGAATCTCAGTATGAGCGTTGCTTAAGTGCTATGATGGTTCTTCTAGAGAACCAGATTAGGATACGAACTGAGTTCCCTTAAGCATTAAGGCTCCTGTAGTCTAGTCCGGTCAAGGATAGTGGGTTTTCATCTCACAGACCTGGGTTCGAATCCCAGCAGGAGCGTATGTGGGGTTGCTGGAGTGGTCGAACAGGCAGCCCTTAAGAGGCTGTAGGGCATGTCCCTCTCGCAGGTTCAAATCCTGTACCCCACACTTGAGGGATTACCATAGTGGCAAACGGAACTGGCTCAAAACCAGTGGATGTATATCCTGCGTTGGTTCGAATCCAACATTCCTCATTGGTTCCCGCCCACACACTCGAAAGAGAGGAAATTCAGGACATCACTAAGATGCAACACAAACAGATATAGTCGTAGGGCAATGATTATCGGGTAGTGGCTAAGATAGATATGTGGAGAGAAACAGAATCCTGATTACGAGGAACCAAAAATGCCTGTATGGTTCAATGGTAGAATACCTCCCTTGTAAGGAGAAGATGCCGGTTCAATTCCGGTTATAGGCTTTAGGGTGCATCAAGAGATGATAATATACTAAGTGGTCTTGGCCTCCAACAAGGTGAACATTGTTCCATACGGGTTTGCTTCCCGTCGCTCTATTTATGCCCATATAGCCAAGTAGTAAGGCACGCGACTGCAACTCGTGGATCGGCGGTGCGAATCCGTCTATGGGCTTTGGGTAGTAGTGTAGTGGCAGCACGTGAGGTTGTGATCCTCGAGGGGAAGAGTTCGATTCTCTCCTATCTAATAGGGGTATTGGTCTAACTTGGTATGACTGGTGGTCTGGAGCCATCAAGTCCTGGTTCAAATCCGGGGTACCCCATAAAGCCTCGGTAGTATAATAGGTATTATATCCGACTGTTAATCGGGAGAAGGAGGTTCGAATCCTCCCTGAGGCGTAAAAGGCTCATAGCTTAATGGTATAGTATCCGGTTCTTGCCCGCACTTAAACATACAAACACTTATAAACCATGTATTGTATTTAATTATATGGCATATAAAAACAAAGAAGATAAAAAGAAATATCAGAGAGAATGGCATATTAAGAACAGAGATAAAGTAAGAGAGAATAGAAGGGAAAAAAGGTTGGAAATGTCTAAGTGGTTACGTGAATATAGAAAGTCATTTACATGCTCACGATGTAAAGAAGGAGATTATAGGTGTATTGATTTTCATCATGTAAAGGGGATAAAATTTGATTCTGTTTCAAACATGATTAGAAGAGGTTCTTCTAAAAGTACTATTCTTAAGGAAATTGAAAAATGTATTCCACTATGCTCTAATTGCCATAGAAAAGAAACATTTAAAAATACGGTTCGGTAGCTCAGTAGCAGAGCACTTGGTTTTTGCCCAAGGCGTCACGGGTGCAAGTCCTGTAGGGATCATAATACATCGGTAGTTTAATGGAGAGAATAGTCGGTTTCGACCCGACAGAAGGAGGTTTAATTCCTCTCCGATGTGTAATAGGTCTATGGTGTAATGGAGAGCACGCGGGTCTTCTAAATCAGCTTGAGTATAGAAATCTTTATAAACCATAAAATTCATATAACCTAATGGCATATAAAAATAGAAAAGACCAACTCGCTAATCAGAGAAAGTGGTATCAGAACAACAAAGAGAAGGTGAAGAAGAAAGTAAGAGCTGATAAAATAAGAATTAGAAAATGGTTTATGGACTATAAAAATACAATTAAATGTTCATATTGTAAAGAGTCCCATCCGGCATGTATTGATTTTCATCACATAAAAGGAAAGAAAATATTAGAAGTGTCACTTATGGTTAAGTCGTGTTGGTCAAAGAAAAAAATAGTGGAAGAAATAAATAAATGTATCCCGCTATGTGCTAATTGCCATAGAAAAGAACATTTTGAAAAAAGAGTCAGTAGCTCAGTTTGAACAGAGCGGTGGACTTCTAATCCACAGGTCGCAGGTTTGAATCCTGTCTGACTCGTAGTCTATGGGGGTTCGATTCCCTCTAGACCTGTAGGGATTGTGGCACAGTCAGGTTAGCGCGCTACTCTGATAAGGTAGAGGTCGGTGGTTCAAATCCACTCAATCCCATCAGAAGTAATAATTACTTCTTATAGAGTCCCGTAGCACAGTGGACAAGTGTTCTGGTCTTTGACACCAGAGACCGAGGTTCGAATCCTCGCGGGGCTATTAACAGGGTATAGAAAATTGGAAAACTCGCTGGGCTTAGACCCCAGGCTTCTTTTAGCTGTGGGGGTTCGAATCCTCCTACCCTGATTAAGGGGATATAGTTTAATGGTAAAACATCCGGCTCCAACCCGGAAACTGCATGTTCAATTCGTGCTATCCCCATTGGCTTTGGCGGAAGTGACCAGACTCTGTTAAATTAACCTTAAGTAAATTAATATCTGGCAAAAGTCCCATAAGCTAATGGTAAACTATCTCGTTTACATCGAGAAATTCTCGGTTCAAATCCGGGTGGGACTATTGAGCCATCAGTATAGTGGGCAAAACTCCTAGCTGAAGCCTAGGCAAGGGAAGTTCGATTCTTCCATGGCTCATAAAACTCTCTATCGTATAATGGTAGTACACCTGGCTGTAACCCGGTAGGCGCAAGTTCGATTCTTGCTAGAGAGATAACTTTTTAGTAGTATCATATTTTAAGAACAAAATATATAAATATTTATATACCAATTTATTTTATTAATATATCTAAAATATTATTAAAGAATGAAAAGAACAAAATGTGAAATATGGGCGAGAGTTGTTGGATATTTAAGACCTACATCTAGGTGGAATGAGGGAAAACAGGCTGAATTTGGCGACAGAACCAACTTCCATACAAATACGGATTAATTATTTTTTGGAAAGTTCTTTGGTTAGTTTATCTACCTTTTTTCTTTCCCAAATACTATTACATACCGCAAATCTTTGATCTTGATTTGAATATTCTTTATTCATTTTAGTATTCGACATACATCTATTATTAAAGTCTCGCCTATTCTCTTCATTTTTTGGTGATATCAATGGCATTTACTTTCTGTTTTGAAGATAGTTTTTAAGCATATACACTATTGGCCCAGCAATCCATGCATATTCAGATGGTATACTAACTGACATTGCTATTAAAAACGGAACCAAAAGGTATGCCGAATTCTTAGCAGTCTTTCCTAAACCAATCCAAAAACTATATTTATTTTTTCCCATTATAATTTTCCCTTCCATCCCCATCCCTCTTTTCTCTGTAGCCACTTTACGGATAAAAATACAATTACTAATAAAATTGAACCTATTGCCATTGTATCTTGAATGCTTAAATAATTTTCTATCATTTTTTCTTGATACCGAATTTAGCTCTATGAAAATCATCCTCAACATGACATTTTTGGCAATAAGAAATACCATTGTCAATGTTCCACAACTCTCCACATTTTACTGCGTCATTAAGTGTAATTATATTAAATTGTTTTATTAAATCCGATAAAGATATTATATGATGTGCTTCTAAATATACCCTATGCCCACATTCAACACAAGTAAAATTATCTCGTTTAAAAACTGAATATCTCCACTCGCGATATTGTCTTATATTTCTTAGACGTAATTTAAAATCCTGCTTAAATCCAGTGAAAATATCATCTCCAGAATGATAAAGACTAATTTTTCTTCTTGTTTCCTCTGAAACTTTATGTCCAACCTTCCGTGTAGCCCATGGTTTTTTCATACCCAATTGAGATTTACTGATTTTTAGCCTAGTTTCAAAACTCACGGTCTTACCCCTATTAGAGTTCCCTATTTTCTCTCTAGTTTCTTTACTTACAATGTGTCCAAGACTTGCTACTTTCATACTATTACTTAATTTATTTATTATTTCTTTAGTTCTCTCTAAACCATACTCCTCATTGTATGTTTTACCCCTACGATGTGATGGCAACCCAACATTCCATGGTGGGAGGTCTGTGACTCTTCTATTCTTCATAGTTTTACTTATCTTATTTTTAGTTTCTTCTGTGTGTTTCATGTTTTATAACATTTCTATCCCCTCTTCATTGTGGTCATCTTCTATTTTACCCAAAATAGACATATATATTGGAACTTCTTGTACCTTTCGGTTTTCTGGTAAAATTATTCTTGCACGATAGTCATCCATATTAACTGGTTTTATTCCAAGTTTATTTCTAATTATATCTTTCAATATTGGTATATTTGTTATTTTGGATAATTTTTGTAATTTTCCACAGGTATATGGAGCTAAGTCAGTCAATACCTCTTCTTCTGCTGCCTCAGGAATTGTAAAATCAAATATACGTATTTCTCTTGGTCTTATCTTGGACCATGATTCCTCTACGAATGGTGCCCTATATACCTTTTGAGATATTTTTCTAATAAAGTCACCAATATGACCTGATGCCTTATGACTTGGTAGAGATTCTTGAATCAAAACAATTAGGTGCATTATTCAAATCCCTCCATTTTTATAACATCCCCATCTAAATACACCCACGAATGAGTATTATTAAAACTGATTTCTCCTTTATGAATCTTTTTGTGACAGGGAACACAGAATGTTATACAATTTGAATCTTCGAATCTTAATTCTGGATATTCTGCCCAAGACTTAATATGGTGAGCATTTAAAAGTATTGTCTTTCCATTACCGTTTCTATCTCCACATATTTGACACGTATAGTCATCACGCTCAAAAACTCTTTTTCTTAAGTCTTTATTATCCTGACACCATCTTAATAAATTATTTTCCGTGGTAACCCCACCCCTCCAGTTGGGCGCATCTTTTCCTACTCTTAGTGGTATATTCTGTTTTATTTTTCCCTTAGTTTCTTCTGTATGATTTTTCCCGAACATGGGATGATTCTCACTGTGGTAATTTTCAGCTCTATATTTATAATAACAATCCCTTCCACAGAATATATTCATATCTCTATCTAAATTGCACTTAACTTTATCGATATTTACCATAAAGCATCCGCAACAGAAATCGCATATGTAAGCTATATACTTCGTCTTGAATTTATTTGAACTACCAGTATTTTTTATTGCCGAGGCTATAGACCAATTGACTGGGACTCTATGTCCCTTAATGAATCTACCTTTACTGTCCCTCATTTTTCAAACCCAGGCATCTTACGTATATCGCCTTCCTCCAATGCAAATGAGTGAGTATTATTGAAACTGAACCATACTTCTTGGTACATTGATTCTTTTTTATATTCCCCTCTGTCAATAATCTTCTTCAGATTTGGATAATAGCACCAATCAAGGATAACCCATTTTTCATTTTCCTCATCAAAGAATGTTAAATAAGCATGACCTATTTGCATCTTACTTATTGGCTCAAGAACATTTCCACAATTAATTCTTATCTTCCAATTCGGAACTCCTGCAATAATAAGTAAATTAGCTAGTAGAATTGCACCATCCTCACATTGATGAAGTATGCTACCATTTTTTAAAACAACCGTATGTGTGTCTTCTACTGTTAAATCATACATTTCTGTGTTTTCAAGTTTCTCTATATAGCTAATACTAACCTCGCTTATATCCTTATATCCATGGTCTCGTAGGAAAAAACTATTAGGATTATAATTAATTCTATAAATGGGATTGTTGCCAACGCCTCCATGGTTATCCTGTTTCCAGATATGAAACGTTCGCCCAAGGTGCAATCCAATTCTTTGTATATCTTCAGACAACTTTTTACTACTTGTTGAATATGTCCATTGCTTATTGTTTTTATATCCCCTCTTATCTTCATATTGTATTTTTGTCCCGTCCCCAAGCCACATTCCATGTAATAATTCCTCCAAATATTCCTCAGGCAAACATAGGACCTCTTCAGTCAAGTTTATATCAAAACTATTCTCTTTTAAATCCTTTAAATAATCTTTAAAATCTGAATTAAGAAACCTGATACAAGGAACTCCAGAATTATTCTTATATTCACTAAATGGTATGTTGTGCTTTTCTAATATCGGTATGATATCTTCTATTAGTTCATATCCAGAAGAATCTACCTTGTAACCCTTCTTATCCTTACACCCTTCAGCTAAATAGTGCCCGATTACTCTGTATAAGTCAATATTAAATTTTGGCTTTGATTTATTGTATGGTATTTTTGTAGCAATAGGTATTTTTCTTTTAACCCAGTCTGAAAGGTCTATATCAGATAATTTTTGTTTCTCATAGGCGGATTCCTTCTGCCCGATTCTATGCCACATCGGATGGTCCTCAGATACATCAAATGACTGACCGTTTCTTAAATGAACCCTATTCACTTGTAATTTACCTTTTGCCCAATGGTTTGTAACTTTTTTATAAACATATTCTTTCTTAATAAAATCATATGATAATGCCATGTCTCCTGCCTTTATCTCATCTATTCGTTTTAATCCATCTTTAGTATAAATCTCTTCATATCCAGCAAAGCAATCTCCAGACATTTTATTTAACGATTCATATGGCATACACCAAAACTCTCCCTGACCATAATTAGTAGAATCTGACTTATATGGGAAATTTTTAATAATCCATTTAAAACAACTTAAGGCTTTTTGATTATCAGTTTGGGAACCTAATTTTAAAGACTTTACAATATTGTTAATGTTTTCATCGTTAAGTGTAAAAAAGTTCCTTACATCTACCTTAAAACGCGTATTAGAACCATATATGACTCTACCACTATAGAAAATTGGTGTAGTTGGATACTTATTATTGTAATAATCTCTTAATAGTTCTGACCTAAGAATTTCCTTATTAACTTTAGGTATGTTATTATATAATAATGTTATTAGTTTTTTATACCATTCCATCTTAATTGCCACCTTTAATACTCATTTTAACTAGATTTTGTTTGTGCTATTTTAGTTTGCAGACTCGTTTATTATGATATTTTTTAGTATTTACGGTTTATAAAGTTATATATATTTAAGATAAGTTATAATATATTCCTATTTTTTCAATTCTTGTATTAGATGATTTTATCTCAACTTTTAATATAATACTATTTTGTGGATTATCAAATGTGGAACTACCAGAAGTTGATCCTATTTCTTTGAATGTAATACCCCTATCTAAACTAACAAAAAATTTTGAACCCTCTATGTTAGTGGAGTTTTCTTTTATAGAAATAATAGAAACTGGAGAATCTGTTAAAATTTCTTCACTTGTCCATGTTCCAGTTTCCCCAGAAATAGTTTTTAATACTCCTATGCCAGTAGATGCAATCTCTAGTTTCACATTTTCAAAGGTACCGGAATTAAAAAGCTGATCCCCTATTGCTATAATATCCTGATTAGAATCTATTTGTGATTGATAATCATAAATAATAGAAAAATCCAAATCCTGAATATTGTCTTGTTCGGAAACACCAAATATATTTCTTGCACTACTCTTTATAACATTATTCATATTTAATCCCTTTTGTTGAATAATCAGTTCAGTTTGTAAAATAGGAAATTTATGAACAAAGGAATTAATTGTATAGTAACCTGGGTCTATTTTATCAAGTGGGATTCCCATAAATAACTTTTCTCCAGGAGCAAGTGTTGGAAGGAGAAGACTTGTGACTGAACCAACATGTGGTATTTCTATTCCAGCTGTGTATTCATTGTCAGCTCTTTCTTGTGCCTGGGATGGAGTTAGGGCAGAACTATCATTTATTTTCCTTTCTTTTACAATTCCATTTGTATGATCTGTGCTAGAAGTACTAGTTGAAAAAATAGGTATAGAGTTATCTCTTCTCCCATATACTCTAACTTTAGTAATTGTTTCTTCGCTATCCGCTCCATAAAAATCAGTACTTATATGATTCTGATTGGAAGTTACAGCTTCTGTAGAATTTGTCTTGCTTCCTTTTTCAAAATAATAAGCTTTTAAGTTAGCATCTATATAGAAATCATGGTGCTTTCCACAAATCTCTTCCATTATGTCCTGAAATGAAATCTCTGAATAATTAACATTAACAATAGTAGTGTCTTCTTCTATCCCAGATATATCTACTTCTGGAAAGTTATTTTCTAAAACTTCAATTAAAACATCGCTTCTTTTTTTATTTGTTGCAGTATAAATTATATTTTTCCCCATAACAGTCATGGATATTGACCTTCCATATACTTTAAAATAAATATCTTCTCTTGGACTTCTTTCTATTATTCCATTAAACCTTAAAGTGGTTGCAGTACTTCCATAATCTAGATAAACTTTAACATTATCAAAATTAACGATTGCATTACTTAATTCTTGAGATGGGTCTACTATTTTAAAATAAAAATTACCAATATTATCAGTAACTCCATTTTTAATATTTCCAACTTCTATTAGGTCTGTAACATCATAAGTATCTGTATTATTCACTAGTTCGATTTTAAATGTTGGGGCAAAAATAGGTGGGATTGCATGGTGAACTGGAATTGGTTTAGTATTACCTATACCTCTTAGATTTCTAACTATAGCCATTAAATTAAATCTGTACTACAGATTCCTCCATCAACGCACTGCCTAAAGCTTATATATGGGTTGAACAATCTCCAAGTAGTATAATTACAATTATAATCACTCCAAAGAGAAATATTTACAGTTTCAATATATTCCATATCTTTTAAATTTAAACATGATTCATTCACAATAAATACATCAGCTTTA
>SDBT01001538.1_pt1 | contig 40840 bp, 32 predicted proteins | sample 2277101 | NCBI WGS metagenome assembly SDBT01 (sample SAMN10404973, study PRJNA504765) | marine sediment metagenome | isolation source: marine sediment core GS10_PC15, 103 cmbsf | place: Arctic Ocean: Southern Knipovich Ridge | collected 2010 | reverse complement strand
ACATATGGTAGTCCGTCTTCAAGGGATCGATGACGGATACAATAAGGACCTGGAAGCCTTTGTGAAACCTTGTTGTTTCAATAGGTTATCGAATCCAACCGCAAAATGACGCCGTAGCCTTTTCCCTAAAGCAATTGCGGCGGTCCGCCATCAACGAGACGACGTTGCACGGGACTAGTTTTCATTATTCGTTCCACAACAGAGAACCATCTCTTGACAGTCGGCTCGAGCTCGTGTGATAATCAACCTCTGCGTACGGGCTGTAACTCATTCATTTTATTGGGCTTGGTGGTGGCAGTTATCGCAACGATGGCAAATCAGCGCCACCTTTTCCTTCCAATACCTGGAATGGAGACGCGATGAGGGTTCTAGTCATTGGCTCTGGGGGCCGGGAGCACACCATGGCCTGGAAGCTCAAGCTTAGCCCCGAGATTACCGAGGTGTTTTGTGCTCCGGGCAATCCCGGAATGGCGGCTCTGGCCGACTGTGTCGATATCGATGCTTCGGATATCGTCGAGCTCGCCGACTTCGCGGAAAAACTTTCCATCGGCCTGGTGGTGGTCGGACCGGAGCTTCCTCTCATGCTTGGCCTCGCCGATGAGCTACAAAAGAGGGGCCTTTCAGTATTTGGTCCTACCCGCAAGGCCGCCGAGCTCGAAGGAAGCAAGGTTTTTGCCAAGGAGTTCATGCGGCGGCACTCAATCCCCAGCGCCGATTTCAAGGTGGTCAACTCGCCGGACGAAGCCGAAGCGGTCATCAAGAAAGGGCAGTTGGGGATTCCTCTCGTCGTCAAAGCGGACGGCTTAGCCGCCGGAAAAGGCGTCATTGTGGCAGCCAATGCAGACGAGGCTCGCGAAGCCGTTGAGCGGATGATGACCAAGCGGTCACTCGGCAGCGCCGGGGCTCGGCTGGTCTTGGAGCAATGCCTGGTTGGGGAGGAAGTTTCGTTTTTTGCATTATCCGACGGCGCCAGAGTCTTGCCCCTGGCTTCCGTCCAAGATCACAAGGCGGCGCTCGACGGGGACAAAGGCCCCAACACCGGAGGAATGGGCTGTGTGAGCCCGGCCACCATGATGAACGCAGAGACGCACAAGCGAATCCTCCATGAGATCGTTTTGCCCACGATTTCCGGCATGGCCTCGGAAGGACGTTCCTACCAAGGCATACTTTATTGCGGTTTGATGATCACCAGCGAGGGCCCACAGGTTCTCGAGTACAACGTGCGTTTTGGAGACCCTGAAGCCCAGGTCATGCTGCCCCGCCTCAAAGCGGATTTGTTCCCTCTCATGATGGAAGTCGCAGCCGGCAACCTGGGGCAGCACAAATTGGAGTGGAGCCGCGAGCCGGCGGTCACCGTGGTGCTGGCTTCGGGAGGCTATCCCGGGCATTACGAAACAGGAAAACCGATCCAAGGCCTCGATAAAGAAAAGGGCGTCGAGATCGACTCGCGCATCTACGCCTTCCACGCCGGCACCAAGCAAGAAGGTAGCAACCTGGTAACGGCAGGAGGAAGGGTTCTGGCGGTGACCGGCATGGGCCAAAACCTCAAGTTAGCCATCGAGCGAACCTACCAGGCCGTTTCTGGAATCCATTTTGAGGGGATTCATTATCGGAAAGACATTGGGCAAAAGGCCCTGGCACACCTTTCCGGTAGGAGCAGCTCGTCATGACATCTCCTCGAGTGGCCATCGTCATGGGAAGCACCTCCGACCTGGAGGTTATGGAGCAGGCGGCGAAGGTGCTTCGCGATTTGGACGTTGCCTTCGAAATCGGCGTCTACTCGGCACACCGTACCCCGGAACGTTCGGCTCGCTTTGCTTCCGAAGCAAGCTCACGCGGCATCCAGGTCATCATCGCCGGCGCCGGCGCGGCGGCTCACCTTGCCGGAGCTCTCGCAGCCCGGACCCACCTGCCGATCATCGGAGTCCCTCTGGCGGCCACCGCGCTTCAGGGATTTGATGCACTGCTGGCCACGGTTCAAATGCCGGCTGGGTTCCCGGTTGCCACCATGGCGGTGGGAGCCCCGGGTGCGGCTAACGCGGCTTTCCTCGCCGCACAAATATTGGCGATCCATGATCATGCGCTCGGAGAGCGCATTACCGCATGGCGGCAGGAGAAAGCCTCGGCAGTCGTGAAGGCCTCGGAAGAGGTGTCACAGCGCGGCGGAGCCGCAACCAAAGATCCGCCGCGCTGAGCGGTCAGCATTCAGCATTCAGCGGTCAGCGGTCAGCCCAAGTTAAGTTAGTTAGTGCTTGCCAGGCACTTGCAAGCCTCGAACGTAAAGGATTAGTAGGACAGGGGAGAAGCGGCTAGCTGCCCACAAGCCGCCAAGATATCGTCACCTCGGCTGCGCCTCAGGCTCACCGTATAGCCGGCCTCCACCAGTATTTCCATGAACCTCTCGGTCGCTTCCGGCGTCGAAGGCCGGTGCGGAGAGCCGGGCCAGGGGTTATAGCTCAGCAGGTTCACCTTGCTCTTTACCTCTCGTAGGAGACGGCCCAGCCGCCGGGCATCTCTTTCCGAATCGTTTACCCCGCCCAGCAACACATACTCGAAAGTGATCTTCCGCCTCCGAGGAAGAGGCAACCGGCGCACCGTTTCCATGAGCTCTTCGATGCCGTACTTCCGGTTGATGGGCATGATGCGCCCCCTCGTCTCATCGGTGGTGGCGTGCAGGCTAACCGCCAGTCCTACCGGCGGAGCTTTGCGGGCAAACTCCTCGAGCTCGCCGGCCAACCCCGCGGTGGAGACAGTGATGCGGCGCGGCGAGATGGCCAAAGCCTCCGGGTCGGTCATGATGGCAATCGCAGCCAGGACGGCTGGTGAGTTCAATAGCGGCTCCCCCATGCCCATGAACACCACGTTGATACGGTCGGGCCTTGGCTCCAGGTCGTTCCTCACCGAGACGAGCTGGCCAAGCACTTCACCAACGGTGAGATTGCGAGAAAACCGCACGGTTCCCGAGAAGCAAAAAGTGCAACCGAGTGGGCATCCCACTTGAGTGGAAAGGCAAATCGTGTGCCGATGAGGAGGCAGACCCGATCCGGGTTCGGACGGTTCAGGAATGTAGACGGCCTCCACAGTCTCACCGCCCTCGAGCTCGAAAAGATGTTTGACCGTTCCGTCTCGGGAGCGATGACGGGCGCGCGTCGTGGGGTGGCGTATGTGGAAGCGGTCCGTAAGACGGGCTCGAATCGGTTTGGGTAGATCGGTCATCGGCTCGAACCCGTCGGCGCCTCGCGCGTACATCCAGCGGTAGATCTGGCGAGCCCGGTAATCCGGTAATCCCATATCGGACATGGCGGAAACGATCTCCGCTTGGGTGAGCCCGAAGAGGTTCTGCAGTGCCTCCATGCCCGAATGGTAGCACAGGGCGAGGGACAATCCCTTTGGCTGGCGTTATTTGGAGCACCCGACGCAGATTCGTGCTTTAATGGAGGGAAATTGCTATGCTTACGTTCGGGTCCGCTCACGCCGGCCCTGCGGAGGAGGTGTAGTCAAGTCTATGATTCGAAAAGAGATCTTGGGTAACGGCCTGACAGTGCTCACTGAAGCGATGCCTCATGTGCGCTCCGTGACGGTGGGGATTTGGCTGCGAAGGGGCAGCCGCCATGAACAACCCGCGGAAAGTGGCCTTGCCCACTTCATCGAGCACATGGTCTTCAAGGGCACGAAAAACCGGACCCAGCTTCAGATCGCCCAGGAAATGGACGCCATGGGAGGGCAAAGCGACGCGTTTACCAGCAAAGAGTATGCGAGTTTTAATGCCAAAGTGCTGGATGAGCACCTGCCGCAGGTGATGGACCTGCTGAGCGATATCATCCTTCATCCTGCTTTCGATCCGGCAGAGCTGGAAAGAGAACGAAATGTCATATTCGAAGAGATCGGCCTGGTGGATGACACCTACGACGACCTGGCGTACGAGATCTTCGCCGAGTCTTTCTGGCCCAATCACCCGCTGGGCCGCCCCATACTGGGAACCCGTGAGACGGTAGCGAGCTTTACCCGGGACGACCTCTTGGAGTTTTTTCGGGCCGCCTATACGCCCGGCAACCTCATCGTGGCGGCTGCCGGTCATTTGGAGCACGCCAAGCTAACAGAGCTGGTCGAGCGCTCTTTCGAGTCTCTCGAGCCACGGCGAGACCGATTCCAAGAGACTCCGCCTCAGGTCGAATCGGCCATCCGCTTCAAGGAAAAAGACATCGAGCAGGTTCACCTGGTGATGGGCACGGTGGCGCCGGATCAGGGGCACCCCGACCGCTACGTGAGCTACCTTCTCAACACCATCCTGGGCGGAAACTTGAGCTCGAGGCTCTTTCAAGTCATTCGTGAAGAGCGCGGCTTAGCCTACAGTGTTTTTTCCGGTTTGAGCGCTTACCAGGATGCCGGCAGCTTGACGATTTATGCCGGCACAAGCCCTAGCAAAGCAGCCCAGGTGGTGGATCTCGTCTTGTTGGAGCTTCGTCGCATCAAGCGTGAGCCGGTTCGCGAAGACGAATTGAGTCGAGCCAAACAACACCTCAAAGGAGCCATTCTGCTGGGATTGGAAGGAACCGGCTCCCGAATGCACCAGCTCGCTCGCCACGAGATGTGCTTTGGCCGCCACCTATCGCTCGACGAGATTCTTGCCAACCTCGAACGAGTCAGCCGAGAGGACATTCTGCGCCTGGCCGCCGAGATGCTCGATGGACGGCCCCTCGCGCTAACCGCGGTGGGGAACCTCGAGCACCTCAAACCGGTCCAGGAAGAGCTGGTTGCCTAAACTAAATCCCCCGGCGTGAGCCGGGGGATTGCAGCAGCGCGTTGGTTCGACTCGATGCGCCCAACAAGAAATATCCGAGCAACATCCAGCAGGAAAATACTAAGAAAGGCAATTTCGATGCATAATAGCCGCGGACTCGTTTTCGAGGGAGTCGAACCATACGAGTGAATCTTGTTCGAACTAGTCGGGAAAAAGCTGACCACCGCGCCGGCAACTGGGGAGGTCTCCCATCGGCCTTCTAGTCTCGTCTCTGGGAAGCGGTAGCAGCGGCAATGCCACCTTTGTCTCCGATGGAAAGACCCACCTGCTGGTCGACGCCGGCTTCGGGATACGAGAGATTGAAAAACGGCTGAAATCGATCGGTGTCTCCCCGGCAACCGTTAGCGCCGCACTTTTGTCTCACGAGCATCATGACCACGTGCAGGGAGCTTTCCGGTTTGCCCGAAAGCACCAGATTCCCCTTTATGCAACAGAAGGCACCTTTCGCATGGCCCGGAGCCACCTTCATTCAAAGGTGGATCGTCTGCATCTGAGGGGCTATCGGACGTACAAGCTAGGTCGTCTTACGGTGGAGGTTTTCCCAACTCCCCACGACGCCGCTGAGCCGGTGGGCTTTCGTTTTCGGAGCGGTAAACTCGCTTTCTCGCACGTGACCGACATTGGACATGTTTCTCGACCGGTGGAGGAGCTTCTCGAGGGAAGCCAGGTGATTCTCATCGAGTCCAACCACGACGTAGAAATGTTGAGACAGGGCCCTTACCCGGAGTCTCTGAAACACCGCGTAGGGTCTCGCTACGGACACCTATCCAACGAAGCGCTGGCTCGCTACCTCGAAAGTTGTTTGCCCGACTCGTGCCGCCACCTCATCCTGGCGCACCTTTCACGCACCAACAACCACGAAAGCCTAGCCCTTTCTTCCGCCCACGCGGCTCTCGAACGCCGCGGGGGACGGCTTCCCATCATCACCATGAGCCGCCAGGACCAACCGACCCGGTTGCTGCGGCTGAACGAACCTCGACAAGTGATTGCCGTCAACGAGGCACAAGGGGTGCTGGCCTTTTAGAACGAAACAACAAGGAGCCTCAGATGCTAACCGACCGATACACACACGCCGAGATGGGTCACATCTGGAGCGAGCAGAGGAAGTTCGAGACTTGGCTCGAAGTCGAGATTGCCGCCTCAGAGGTCATGGCGGACGAGGGCCTGGTGCCCTCCGAAGCGGTGGAGCAAATCAAAGCGAAGGCGAAGTTTTCGATCGACCGGATCGACGAGATCGAACGCGAGGTCAAGCACGACGTTGTTGCCTTCACTCAGGCGGTTGCGGAAAACGTGGGCGAGGCGGCTCGATTTCTTCATTTTGGTCTCACCAGCTACGACGTGGTGGACACCGCTCTGGGCTTGCGGCTTCGAGAGTCCGCCGATCTCATTCTTGCTGACATCGACTCTCTTACCTCGGTGCTCAAGAAACGAGCCTACGAGCACCAGCGCACCCTCATGGTGGGACGCACGCACGGTGTCCATGCCGAGCCGATGACTTTCGGGCTGAAGCTGGCTCTCTGGTATGCGGAAATCCAGCGCAGCCGTGAGCGCGTCGCCCGAGCCCGGCAGCAAATCGCGGTGGGGAAGCTCTCCGGTGCGGTGGGAACGTTTGCCCACCTGCCGCCCGCCATCGAGGAGAAGGTCTGTGAAAAACTCGGGCTGAAAGCGGCTCCCATCTCATCGCAGGTTTTGCAAAGAGACCGCCACGCCGAAATGCTTTCCACTCTGGCCATTCTCGCCAGCTCGCTCGACAAGATCGCCGTCGAAGTCCGCAGCCTCCAGCGTACCGAGATTCGGGAGGTCGAGGAGTTTTTCTCCGAAAAGCAAAAGGGCTCCTCGGCCATGCCTCACAAACGCAATCCGATAGCCAGCGAGCAAATATCCGGCCTGGCACGGGTCATCCGCGCCAACGTCCAGGCGGGACTCGAGAACATCCCGCTGTGGAACGAGCGGGACATCTCCCACTCCTCGGTCGAACGCATTATCCTGCCAGAAAGCTTCATATTGACCGATCACCTCCTGCGCCGAACAACGGATGTTCTCGACCGTTTGATCGTGTACCCGGAGCGTATGCGGGAAAACCTCGAGTCCATGAAGGGACTGGTCTTCAGTGGACAAGTGCTTTTGGCCTTGGCCCAAAAGGGCCTTTCCCGCGAAGAGGCTTACCAGATCGTGCAGCGAAATGCCATGGCAGTTTGGGACGATAAAGGGGATCTCAAATCCCTGCTCCAAAAGGATGGCGACGTCAAACAACACTTATCCGCCACCGAGCTGGAGGCGGCTTTCAATTTGACGCGCCAAATGAGACACATCGAGACGATTTTCGAAAGGGTTTTTACGAAATCTCTCGAAAAGACCATTCCCTATGAGTGACGGATTCCGGGAAGAGTGCGGTGTTTTCGGACTCTTCGGAAACCCGGACGCGGCAAAGCTGACTTACCTGGGACTCTATGGTCTGCAACACCGGGGACAAGAAGCCGCCGGTATCGTGACCTCGACACCCGGCGGGCTCCAACGAAGGAAAGCCCAGGGCCACGTCGCCGACGTTTTTAACGCCGAGGTTCTGGCCGAGCTCGAGGGCAGTGCCGCCATCGGGCACGTTCGTTACTCCACCGCGGGCGAGTCGTCAGCCGCCAACGTGCAGCCCATATTCATCGAATGCAAGTTCGGGCAGATCGCGGTTTGCCACAACGGCAACCTGGTAAACGCCCACCTGCTTCGTTACAACCTGGTTGAACAGGGCTCCATATTCAGAACCACCAGCGACACCGAAGTCATCCTTCACCTCTTTGCACGCTCCGAGCAAAAAAGACTCACCGACGCTCTTCTCGATGCGGTCAGGCCGCTGGAAGGCGCTTTCACTTTGCTCGGCCTCACTCCGGACGCACTCTTCGGTATCCGAGACCCGCGAGGATTCCGCCCCCTGGTACTCGGGAAGGTCGATGGAAGCTACGTCCTTTGTTCGGAAACCTGTGCGCTGGATTTGATCGACGCTCAATACGTTCGGGAAGTCGAGCCCGGCGAAGTGGTGGTCATCAACCGTGAAGGCATCCGCTCCTACTTCCCTTTCTCAGAGACCCCGCACTGCCAATGCGTTTTCGAGCACGTTTATTTCTCTCGGCCCGACAGCATTGTCTTCGGTCGCAGCGTGTACCAGTCCCGAATCGAGATGGGACGCCGCCTGGCGCAGGAAACCGGCGTCGAGGCCGACGTGGTGGTGCCGATTCCCGACTCCGGAGTCTTTGCCGCCATGGGCTACTCTCAGGAGGCGGGCATTCCTCTCGAGCTCGGCCTCATCCGAAATCACTACGTGGGCCGCACTTTTATCGAGCCCCGTCAGTCCATTCGTCACTTCGGAGTCAAAGTGAAGCTCAATCCGGTTCGCTCGGTTCTCGAAAACCGCCGGATCGTGCTCGTCGATGACTCCATCGTGCGCGGGACCACCAGCCAGAAGATCGTGGGTATGATTCGTAACGCCGGCGCCCGGGAAATACACTTCCGTGTCTCTTCCCCACCCACCATCGGCCCCTGCTTCTACGGCATCGACACTCCGAAGAAAGAAGAGCTCATCGCTTCTTCCCACTCCGTTGAAGCCATTACCCGCCACCTCGAAGCCGACTCGCTGGGCTACCTCTCGCACGAGGGTCTCATGGCCTCGGTCGGTCCCGAGCCCCACCGGTTCTGCTCGGCTTGTTTTACCGGCCGCTACCCGGTATCCATTCCGGCAGAAGGCCGCGAGCAGATGAAGCTATTCGAGAAGGTACGGGACTGACAATCGCCCCCTCCGGGCTGAAGTTTCGCTGGACCTGCACCGCTCTGGCCGCTAGAATTGTAGTAGTTTCAGCTTGTTCCACAATCATAAAAGACCGAGCCTCGGGGCAACGGAACCGAGAACTTCGATGCCAGTCAGTTCGATCCGCCGCAGGCTTTTCCTTTGGGCCACGCCGGGATTGCTGCTCGTGGTTGGATGTGCCGTCACATTCGCGGCACTGGCGGCACGAGCCGTTGCGCGGCAATCCGAAGCGATCTGGCTGAGCCACGTCCAGCGTGCCAAGGATCAAATCGAGGAACGACGCTCGTTGCTCAGTGTGTGGCTCATCACTTTCTGCGTATGGGACGAGATTGTTGAATACGCGAAAAACCCGGATCCGGTTTGGGCTCACGAAAACCTCACCTGGCTTCTCGAGAATTCCGACATCGATGTTGTCGTTGTTGTGGACTCTTCCGATACCGTTGTTTACGCGGCGGAGCCAACCGGCCTGCTCCGGCTCGGCGAGAAAGCAGGGGACGCGCCGCCAGTACGGCTGGGGAACGAGCGCCCGGGCTCCACGATGCTGTGGCAAAAAGGCGAAACGGCGATCTGGCTTACTGCTGGCACAATCAGTCCTTCAGCCGTTGGTGATTTTTCTCAGCCTGGTCACGGGGTGTTGATCCTCGGATGGACCCTCAACGATCGATTCCTGAGCGACATCTCGCCGGCGTTTGGGGGGAAGGTAGAGCTCGTTCAGGGCAAAGCCGATTCGTTGGGCGAATCTCCGGGTGATACGCGGACGGCCGTCGTGGGCCAACTGGAAGGTCTCGAAGGTGAGGGGATTGCGAGCTTCCGTCTTACCCAAAGCCGAAGTATTGCAGACACTTCCAACCGTGCGTTCCTGGGGCTTTCCATCTTCCTCTTGCTCGCGATGGGGGCAGGACTACTTCTACTTGGCTTCGCAGCAGACCGGGCGCTGGTGCGGCCACTCGTTCAGTTGCGCCAAGCCCTTTCGGATATGCGCGAGCGACGGGCGCTGTCCACACCGTTGCCGCTGGAGCGTCAAGACGAGTTGGGCGAGCTGGCGCGAGAGGTGGCGGGGCTTTCGGCGGACTTGCGCGAATCCGAGCGGCGTCGCCGCGACCATCAAAATGCACGGGAGAAGGCGGAGCGGTCGCTGCACGAAAAGGAAGAATCTCTGCGGCAATCCCACAAAATGGAAGCGATTGGACAGCTCGCAGGGGGTATTGCCCATGATTTCAACAATCTGTTAACGACAATTCTCGGCTATTGCGAGATTCTGTCGATTGGGAAGCCCAAAGGCGAATCGGGACACGAGGTCGAGCAGATCGCTAAAGCCGGCAGGAAGGCTGCAAACCTCACGAGCAAGCTTCTCGCGTTCAGCAGAAAACAGATCCTGGAGCTCAGGGTCATCGACCTCAACCATATCGTTATCGACATGAAGGACATGCTGCAGCGTCTCATCTCGGAGGATGTCGAGCTGGCGACCGATCTCGCCCCCGACCTGAAGCCAGTGAAGGCGGATCCAGGGCAAATCGAGCAGGTGATGATGAATTTGATCGTCAACGCGCGAGACGCCATGCCGCATGGTGGGGTACTGAAAATAGCCACACGCAACGTGCAGCTCAATCAAGAACAAGGGAATCGCACCGGCCCTAAAGGTTTCGTGGAGATCGCGATTGGTGACACCGGCGACGGTATGGATTCGGAAACGCTCGAAAAGATATTCGACCCGTTCTTCACCACGAAGGCGCCCGGCGAGGGAACGGGACTCGGCTTGTCCACCGTCTACGGGATCGTGACGCAGAGCGGCGGTCGCATCACCGCTCTGAGCCGGCCGGGAGAGGGGTCGACGTTTCTCGTGCACCTACCTCACACCGATCAAGCGCTCGACAGCACACCCGAGGAAAGCGCAACGACATCACCATCTCAAGAAGGTCGAGAAACGATCTTGCTGGTGGAGGACGACGACGGCGTTCGTAGCCTGGCGCGCAGGATCCTGGAGACCGGGGGCTACCACGTGCTCGAGGCGAGCCGGCCTGGGACAGCTCTCGAGATCATCGGCAAGCATTCGGCAGCCATCGATCTCCTGGTCACCGACGTTGTGATGCCCGATTTAAGCGGCCCCGAGCTAGTGAAGCGCATCGAAGCTTTGCAGGCTTTCCCCAAGGTTTTGTACATTTCGGGCTATGTCAACGACTCGATCGCTCACGACAAGATGCCCACCGACGGCGCCAGTCTGCTGGAAAAGCCGTTTACATCGGCGAGTTTGCTGCAAATCGTGCGCGTCGTTCTCGATTCCGACGACCCAGAACGGAAGCACAGAGAGCTCGACATAGGCCCAACTCAATCGAGTCATTGAGCTCCTCATCGCTCTCATCGCTCTCACCCCCGCATTGACATCAGATGCGTTATGTAGCAGCATCAAAGCATCATGGCACGGACGAAATTAAACCTCGACACACCGCTCTTAGAGGAGCTTCAAGAGCTGCAAAAAAAAGAGCGAAAGTCACTTGGTGCTCTACTGGAAGTTTATCGCGAGGTCACCCAGGACACTTCGGAGCGAGCGAACCTCGTCCCCGACGCCCACCTGGCGTCTATTTTGAGACAGCATGGAATCTCAACTCTGTTCACCCACAACGTCGGCGACTTCGAAAAGTTCGGCTTTCTCGACGTTCGCAACCCGTTCACCGCGTAGTGTCCAACACACCCTAGCGATTCACAACGAACTCTGTTACAAAAGGCGCCATGAGTTTGATGCATCTTTACAGAGCCCCTGGTTTATCCACCGCCCAGAGGGAAACGCTCGTGGCTGCAGCCCAAGCGAACGTATCACCCCACATTGAGTCCATCGATACGGAGTTTTGCTTCAATATCGACGCCGCGGACTCTCTCGGCTCCGATGAGCTGCGCCTCCTCACCTGGCTATTGAGCGAGACTTTCGAACCCGAACAGTTCGGGCCCGCGACTTTTCTCGATGGAAACGGCCGAGTCTTCGAGGTCGGCCCCCGCATGAGCTTCACCACCGCCTGGTCCACGAATGCGGTCGCTATCTGTCACGCATGTGGTCTCGACAAGATCCGACGCATCGAACGCTTCCGCCGCTATGCCGTTCGAGCGAAATCCCCTCTCACTGCACGGCAGGAGAGCGCATTTTTGGCCCAAGTTCACGACCGAATGACCGAATGCCCCTATCCGGAGCCTCTCCAGAGCTTCGAGGTCCGGGTCGAGCCGGAGGGAGTTTCAGAGATACCCCTATTGCAAGAGGGGCGTGGCGCCCTGGAGCGAGTCAACCGAGAGATGGGTTTAGCCTTTGACGAGTGGGATCTCGACTACTACACGAGCCTGTTTACCGAAAAACTCGGTCGCAATCCAACCAACGTAGAATGCTTCGACATCGCCCAGTCGAACAGCGAGCATTCCCGGCATTGGTTCTTCAAGGGCAGGCTCGTCATCGATGGAAAAGAGGATCCCAAGCACCTTTTTGCCATGGTCCAGGAGCCTCTCGAAGCCAATCCCTCGAACAGTGTCATCGCTTTTAAGGACAACTCGAGTGCCATCAGCGGCTACCGGATTCAAACCCTCCTTCCGCAACGGCCCGGCGAACCCTCGGGCTTTACTCAATCAGAAGTGAACTATCATGTCGTCTTCACGGCAGAGACCCACAACTTTCCTTCGGGAGTTGCGCCTTTTCCCGGCGCCGAGACCGGCACTGGTGGACGGATCCGGGATGTTCATGCTGTGGGGCAAGGGTCTTTGGTTGTGGTCGGCACCGCCGCCTATTGCGTGGGGAATCTCCGCATCCCCGGCTACCTCTTACCATGGGAGGATCCCGAGCTCCTCTACCCGGCAAACCTTGCCTCTCCCCTCCAGATCGAGATCGATGCGAGTAACGGCGCTTCCGACTATGGCAACAAGTTCGGCGAGCCGGTGATTCAAGGCTACACACGATCGTTTGGACTGAGGCTGCCCGATGGTAAGCGACGGGAATGGCTCAAGCCCATCATGTTCAGCGGCGGGGCGGGCCAGATCGATGCACGACATGTCGCAAAAGCGAGCCCCGAGAAAGGCATGTGGGTGGTCAAGATCGGTGGCCCTGCCTACCGCATCGGAATGGGCGGCGGCGCCGCATCCAGCATGGTCCAAGGCGAGAACGTCGAAGCGCTCGACTTCAATGCGGTGCAGCGTGGCGACGCCGAAATGGAGCAAAAGCTCAACCGTGTCATCCGTGCCTGCATCGAGCTCGGTGAGCGCAACCCGATCGTGAGCATCCACGATCAGGGTGCCGGCGGCAACTGCAACGTACTCAAAGAGATCGTGAGCCCGACGGGTGCACGCATCGAGGTGCGGCAGATCCCACTCGGAGACGAGACCCTGTCGGTTCTCGAAATCTGGGGTGCCGAATATCAGGAGAACGATGCAGTCTTGCTTCGACCCGAGCATGCGGAGCCGTTTCGAAAGCTCTGCGAACGGGAGAAAGTGCCGGTGGCGTTCGTAGGGCGCGTAACGGATGACGGCTGGATCGTCGTCTACGACGAAAAGACCGACTCCACGCCGGTCCACCTCGACCTGGACGCAGTTCTCGGCGATATGCCGCGGAAGATCTTCGAGCTCGAGCGCATCCCCCCTCAGCTCGAGCCCTTTCGTCTTCCCGCCGAGCTCACCACAAAAAATGCACTCGACCGGGTTCTACGCCTTTTATCAGTAGGCTCCAAGCGATTCCTCACCACCAAGGTCGACCGCTGCGTCACCGGCCTGGTGGCGCGGCAGCCTTGCGCGGGTCCTCTTCAGCTCACCGTCTCGGATGTGGCGGTCATGGCCCAGAGTCATTTCGGTCTGACCGGTGCGGCCATAGCGATAGGGGAACAGCCTATCAAAGGGCTCATCGACGCGGCGGCCATGGCCAGGATGAGTGTGGGCGAGGCCCTTACCAATCTTGTCTGGGCCCAGGCGAGCGCTCTGGAGCATGTGAAGTGCTCGGCTAACTGGATGTGGGCGGCGAAGCTCCCCGGCGAAGGTGCCAGGCTTCGGGACGCTGCCATCGCCATGCGTGAAGTGATGATCGAGCTCGGGATCGCGGTGGACGGAGGTAAGGACAGCCTCTCCATGGCCGCGCTCGCCCCGACGCCGACCGGCAGGGACGAGATCGTCAAAGCGCCGGGGGCACTCGTTATCTCTGCCTACGTGACCTGTCCCGATATCACCAAGACGGTGACACCAGACTTGAAACTCCCCGGAGAGGGACATCTGCTCTATGTCGACTTCGGAGGCGGCCGGAGGCGGCTCGGCGGCTCGGCCCTCGCGCAGGTCTTCAGTCAAATTGGAAATGAAACACCTGACTTGAACGATGCCGCCCTTCTGAAGCGGGCCTTCGAAGTCGTGCAAAGGCTGGTGGCGACGGAAAAAATTCAAGCCGGCCACGACGTGAGTGACGGCGGGCTGGTGACGACACTCCTCGAGATGGCCTTTGCCGGCAACTGCGGATTGAACGTCGACCTCGAGGATCCGGCGGGCGACGATCCTATTCCCTTTCTTTTCGCCGAGGAGCTTGGACTGGTGATGGAGGTCCGTCCCAAAGACGCAACTCACGTCATCGAGTGCTTCCAGAAGGCCGATGTTCCCTGCGTCCACATCGGCAACGTGCAAAAAGATCCAACCCTTCGCATTCGCGTGAACGGCCGGCTCGCCCTGGAGGAAGACGCCAGGGACTTGAGAGATATCTGGGAAGCGACGAGCTTCGAGCTCGACCGTCTCCAGGCAAATCCCGATTGTGTCAACGAGGAGCGCAGCCTTCTGCACGACCGAACCGGCCCGAGGCTCGAGCTGTCCTTCGTTCCCCAATCGACATCGCCCGCCATTCTCGACTCGAAGAACAAACACCGCGTCGCCATCCTGCGTGAAGAAGGCAGCAATGGCGACCGCGAGATGGCCTCGGCCTTCTACGCCGCCGGTTTCGAGCCCTGGGATATCGTCATGTCGGATCTCCTGACCGGGCGCATCGACCTGGAAGGGTTCAGGGGAGTGGTGGCGGTGGGTGGTTTCAGCTACGCCGACGTTTTGGATTCCGCCAAAGGCTGGGCCGGAGTCATCCGTTTCAACGAAGGGCTCCGCGAGCAGTTCCAGAGGTTTTACTCACGTCCCGACACGTTCAGCCTCGGTGTCTGTAACGGCTGTCAGCTCTTTGCCCTGCTCGGATGGGTCCCCTGGCAAGGCATCGCCGATATCGAACAGCCGCGGTTCATCCAAAACGCTTCCGGGCGGTTCGAGTCTCGCTTCACAGCGGTGCGGGTCGAGAACACTCCGGCGGTGATGCTCGACGGCATGGAAGGCTCCACCCTGGGTATCTGGGTCGCTCATGGAGAAGGCCGAGCCTATTTCCCCGAGCCGGCCGTCCTGGAACAAATCGAGCGGGAGAATCTCGTACCGCTCCGCTTTGTCGATGACCAGGGACAGGCAACCGAGACCTACCCCTTCAACCCCAACGGATCCCCACGCGGCATCGCGGGCTTGTGCACGCCCGATGGAAGGCATCTGGTCGTGATGCCACACCCAGAGCGTTCTTTTCTCAAGTGGCAGTGGGGCTTTATGCCCGAAGACTGGAAACGCGATCTCGATGCCTGTCCCTGGCTCCAAATGTTTCAAAACGCCCGCACCTGGTGCGACCGCAAGAGCTGAGCGACATCACTGGTTGTCCTTTTCAACCGCATCATTGAGATCTGCGAGGATGCCGGGGACGGCTGAGGTGACGCGGTTCCAGTTGGGGATCAAAGCGACACCCAGTGGGTCGTCCAAGAACTGGTCGCCGGCCATTTGAATGGCCCGAGTGAAAGCCTCCACCGCCGTTTCCTCACCGTGTCGATCCAGCTCGAGGCCGTTGATAGCCGAATCAGCGTGAAACCGTTCGATGTGGTCCTCCGCCGTGCGCTTGTAAGTAGCCAGCAGGCTCCGAAACAACCCCCTGGAGAGCATGACCCCCTCGGCCGCTAAGGTCCGAAACAAAGACTTACAGATGTCGACCGACATCTTCATGAGTCCCGCGGTGGGATCTCCTCCAGAGAGGTCTTGATGTTTATGCTCGTAGTTGATGGTAAGGTCCACCTGGCAGATTCTCTTGATAGTGACGTTCCGATAAATCTCCGCAAGCATACCGACCTCGAGTCCCCAATCCGCCGGGATGCGATTGACCCGGGCCAGGTCTGAGTCCATGGCGAACTCCCCTGCAAGCACATAGCGGAAGCTGTCCAGATACTGAAGGAAAGGGAGGTGCCCCACGATTTTTTGAAGACCCCGGATAAGCGGAGTCATCAGGAGCCTCGTCACCCTGCCGTGCATCCGACCGGTGATCCGGCCGTAGAAACCTTTGCAGAACCGATAGTCGATATTGGGATTCATCACCGGGTAGATGAGCCGGGCCAACATTTCCCGACTGTAGGTCAGGATGTCGCAGTCGTGTAGAGCGATGATGGCGGACTCACCCCGCGCCAAAACATAGCCATAAGCCAACCAGGTCCCGCGGCCCTTGCCCTGCTCACCGATGTTGAGTCCCTCGCGTTTTAGCCGATCCATGACGGCCTTTAAGCGAGGCCCGTCTTGCCACAGAATGCGATGACGCTGTGGTAGGCGAGCAAAAAACTCCCGCGCCCGCCGGAACTGAGCGGCATCGGCTCGGTCCAGACTGACGACGATCTCGTTGAGATAGGACACTTCCTTGAGCTGGTCCAGGATGGGCCCAAGCGCCGGGCCTTCAATCTCGCTGAAGAGCGAAGGTAAGAGCAGCGCCGCCGGTCGATCGGCGGATAGTTGAACGAGCTCCCTTTCGAGTTGGTCCGTATCGGATCGGCCCAGATGATGCAATGTCGCGACCAGACCGGTCTGGTGGAAATCACTCATGTTTCTTCCCTCCGTTTAAAGATCAGATTCTATTTTTTTATCCTCTTATTTTATGTCGTTCACAGCAGTCTCGACTAATCACAATTGACAACCCCCCGGCTCAAGCCGGATGATCCTTCGACATGTATGAAAACACTCGCTCCGAGATGCCGGTGAGCGGCAAGACACTTCCGGCAGGGTACTACACGGATCCCGATTTCTTTCGACTCGAGCTCGAGCGTGTCTATTTGGATATGTGGCTCTATGCCGGAAGGACCGAGGAGCTTGCCACGCCGGGAGATTACGTCGTTCGAGAGATCGGACGGGAAAGCATCATCATTCTCCGTGATGACTGCGGCGAGCTCAGATCGTTCCATAACGTCTGCCGCCATCGCGGCACTCGCCTATGCCGAAACCAAGCGGGGCATCTTCACGGGATCATTCAATGTCCTTACCACGCATGGACCTATGGCCTGGATGGGAAGCTTTCGAGGCCACCTCACATGGAAAAGGTGCAGGGATTCCGTGAGCAGGACTACCCGCTACATCCGGTGGCGGTGGACGCCTGGGACGGGCACCTTTTCATCAACCTCTCCAAAAAACCTCCCCCGCTGTCGGAACACCTTCTCGACCTACCCGGGCAGTTCCGGCCCTGGGCGATGGAGGAGCTACGCCGAGTCCATCGCAAACTGTACTCCATCAACTGCAACTGGAAGCTCATCATTCAAAACTACTCCGAATGTATCCATTGTCCGGTCATCCACCCGCTTCTCAACAAGCATTCTCACTACATGAGCGGTGACAACAAGCCGCCTCAGTCGACCTATCTGGGTGGTCGCATGGATCTTCGTGAGGGTGTAAAGACCTTGACGATGGATGGGCAGAGCTCCTGGGCCCCACTACCCGGCCTGGACGCGACTCAGAAACGCCAGGTGATCTACTACGCCATTCTCCCCAATATGCTTCTCAATCTTCACCCCGACTACATGCTGACGTTCACACTATGGCCGAAAGCTCATGATCGCACCGACGTTATCTGTGAGTGGCACTTCCACCCCCATGAGATTAGCAAGCCGGGTTTCGATCCTGCGCGTGCCATAGAGTTCTGGGACCTGACGAATCAGCAAGACTGGCTGGTTTCCGATCAAGCTCAGCTCGGTATCAGCTCCCGCGCTTATGAGCCGGGTCCATACTCCAATCGCGAAGAGTTGCTGCTGGCTCTCGACCAGTTCATCAAGAACCGGGTGGGGAAGCCTAAAAGCGAGGGACAATAATCTACACATCGCAATCAGCAGATATAAGTGGAGATTTGCAGCGGATACATAAAGCACGAGAAGGCGGTCTTGCAGGCGATCACACTGGCCAGGAGTCGCTTTCAGGAAGCAGCGAACGTCGATGCCAAAGTCGAAGCCGAGAACGGTTTCTCTCACCAGCTGAAGCGGACCCTCGCCGTCGCTGAAAAATATCCCGATCTCAAAGCCAACGATCTGTTCCTCGGTCTCGAGCAAAGGCTAAAGGATCTCGAAAACGAGATCGCCGACCGGCGTGGGTCATGGTGGGAACTTACAACTCACAGGCCCTGGGAATCGATCCTCCGGAGCTTACGGACAAGAGCTACGAGCGCATCTGGCGGCACGTTCATCCCAAGGTTCACCATCAATTGGAGAGTCGAGTCCTATGGTCTCTCACACGATGGGGCGAAGCCGTCGCGCCCCGACTTCTCCGTGAGATCGAAGAATTCAAAACTCCCGAACGAGTGTCGGCCGCTGCCACCGCCCTGGGGCGAATGCAATACGCTCCGGCGCTTGCCGCGATGGTGAGGGCGGTTGAACAGGCCCTCTCGACACGACATCTTCAAATCGAGATCCTGGACGCCCTTGCCGAGCTAGGGCCCGAGGCCGCACCTTTCCTGATCGAGACCTATCGGAGCTACCGGTCGGCTCACGAGGCCCCCCTCTACAACCTTCTCGATGCTATCGGCAACTCCCGGGGAGGGATTTTGTTCCTCATAGCAGAAATGGACCAAGCAGAGACTGCCGATGAGATACTCCGGCTCGAGTGGCCCCCTGCGCAAACGCGCGATCCCCGAGCGGCACGGGTCCTGGTAAATCTTCTGCACCATCCTCGGCTCGACGTGCGGCAACGGGCTCGAGATTCCATGTCCCAGTTCATGGTAGCGGCCGTCGTGGAGCCCGCATTGGATCTTCTTGAGATCGAGAGGGACGACTACCTGCGGTCCTGGATTATCAGGGACCTTCTCGCGCCTTTCTCACCATTCTGCTGAGCTGGGAGGCAAACGTGCGGAGTGAGGAAAGAGCAAAGACGATACAGTCGGGGATCCGCCCTCTGGTTCTGATGGCGTTCGCCCTGCTGGCGGCCGCCGTTCGAGCCCTTCTATTTACATGGGCCTGGCGTCTGTACGCTCTAGCAGTGCGTGTCCGCCACCAGCCGGTGTCGACGGTGCGTGCGATGGCCATGGGACCGGTGGCCTTGGAAGGAGAACTGCAGCCGGCGGGGAGCTATCTCAGCCACCCGGTTACCGGAGAGCCCTGCCTGTATTATGTGGGAGCCGACAGCGAACACCCTGATGCCAGATTCTATTTGGTGGATGACAGCGGGCGCGTTCTTATCGACCCCCAAAAGGCTTGCAGCAGGTGTACTGCTCGGCGGGGCATGGAGCGTCGTTTTCGCAATTGCCGTACTGGGTCTCATCGATCAAGATATGTCTGCGACCCTGGCAAATGCCCTGCAAGCGGTGAAGCTCGAGAGCGGCTCTATTCTCGGTCCTTGGTTTCGCTAGCACATTATAAGGTCTTGCTCGCCATGCCGGGATTACGAATTGCTATTTCCGCCGTAGCAGCTTTAACGGCGAACTGGAGCTTTCTTTTTCGCCCGAAGGCGTTACAGGCATTTAGCCTACGGTAGTGCTTACAACGAGCTCGCCAGCACACCTTTGTATATTGATATCAACATTCGATAGTTCTCATCAGGAGTGTATCGGCGCTCGTATTCTGCGCGGGATTCCGCCCTCATTTGCTGCAGGAGTCGCGGTTGGGAGAGAAGGCCCTCGATTTTCGTGACGAGATCGACCGGGTCGCCCGGCTTGAAATGAATGCCCATACGTCCTTCTTTAACCATAAGTTTCATGCTCCCAAGGTCGCTGGAAACAACAGGAAGTCCAACGGCAAATGCCTCGATCAGGACCCTTGTGCAGCCCTCGTACCACTGCGATGGCACAACCAGTAAATCGGCCCTCCTCATCAAATCCATGACGGCGGTGGAAGCTTGTCGGCCCAGCCACCGAACGCCACCGAGTCGACCCGCCGCCCCAACCACCTCATCTCTTAGCGGGCCATCCCCCACGATCTTCAGTGGCAATCGAGTATGCAGTCTTTGCCAGGCGCTGAGCATCGTTTTTAGCCCTTTCTCGGGAGACAGACGCCCCACAAAGAGCGCATACCCACCCCCGCCTGGTCCTTCGCCGGGATCGGGATCCACGAAGTTGGGCTTCACAACGATCTTGTCAGCCGGAAATCCCCCCTCCACGTGCTTCATCCGAATGAACTCGCTGGCAGCAACATACCGGTCTACCTCTCGCTTCCATGTCCCAAAAAGTCGATGGATGGCGACCAACGAGGCTACTACCATGCTCGTGACTCTCCCGTCCCGGTAGCAGGCGTGGGCGACGCCCGGCCATGCAAAGAGTCGACCGAGACAGTCTTCGCACACCTCTCCCTTGCGAAAGAGGAAGGCTCCCGGACAGACCAAGCGAAAGTTTCGCAGGTTCTGGATGACCGGGATGCCCATTGAATGGGCCGCATAATAGGCAGACGGTGAGATTAAAGGAAAGGTATTATCGAAATGGGCTATGTCCGGTCGCTCAAGCCGAATCAGCTCTTTCAGCTCTCGGTAACTACTCCGGCTCCAAAAAGTGGACTCAACCAGTTTCCCCTTGGTCATCCCCACAATTCGGTCGTTTCTGACCGTGTGCCGGATCACCTCGTGCCCGCGCGACTTCAGAAGATCGATCTCCGCATGGAAGCTTTCATCTTCTCCACCCGGCTGCAGGTAGAAATTATGAACACGCAGGATTCGCATGGCTGAGAAAAACGGTTTTTTATCTAATGAAGGATATTGTAGACATTTTCCCACATCTGGTAGGTGCGGATCCTAAGGTTGGCGGCTCGGTCCTTCAGAGTTTGAATGAGCGGAGACCGATGGGCCTCTTCGGTTATGAGTGAGAGTTTTTCATCTATTTCCTTCTCCGACGAAAGGGGTCCGATGAGGCAGTCCGGGCAACCGTATTCCTCGAAAAGGGTTCCATATTTGTGAGCCCAACTCGTTCCTAGACTTGGAACCCCTTGCGAGAGAGCGCCGACCAAGGCGTGATAACGTGAGCCAACAACCGCAAAACTGCTCCCCAGTATCCCCTTGGTCCGAACGGGATCTTCGTCAACAATTGCAAGCTCGCGTCCTATGCGGTCTTGAAGGGACAGCGCCAAACTGATGTCTTTTGCTTCGTGAACCAGAACAAAAGGGTTCAATCCTCTTTGAAACAGCTTTCGAATGCAGGCGGCCATAAAAGGCAAATAGTTTTTGCTTACCTCTGATGGCGTTTTGTCAATCATTCTCCTGTTGGGGACGATACAGACTCGAGATGACCAATCGGATCGTTGTTCGGGACTTTCAGCTTCCAAAATGTTTGTAAAATCGGGGGCGATCTTGATGCGCGATGCCTGGCATCCTAAATCCAACAGATGCTGGTATGAAATTTCCTCTCTCGCAAAGATCAAGTCAGCGCAGGCCAAGATCTTTGAAAACAAGGCTCTGCTTTTTTTCTTCTCGAAGGGGCCGAAGGTTTGAGGCAGGAGGACGAGTTTTTTTCCGAGTTTCTTCACCCTTTCATACATCGCCTTCCTTCTTCGGTGCAGCCTCCAAGCCAAACTCCCCCACTGATCGCTGAATTGAAATCCAGAACAGTCCAAAACGCCGTCGATTTCATTTAATTTCGCCAAACCGAGTTTTCGACGAATTCCGCTCGGGGCCCACGAATCAATGTCATACTCCAAGCGACTCATAGCGGTAGGGAAAACCAGGTAAGAAACGTGTCTCAGCCGGCGCAGCGGTCGCGGTATTCGAGATCCTGGATCGATCGATAACTCAAAACCGGAGCCTAACCGATCCCGGACGGCCCGCAACATCAACAGGTCCCCTTTGTTTATGGAATTGGGGCCCATTATCATCAAGGCTTTCTTACCCATGACTTTTCGAATCGGTATCAAACCTTGACGAGAAGGTAGCAGAGCTCGGAAAGTTTCAAACAGGCTTACCGTCCGCGTCGACCCGAATCGGCTCCCCCAACCCAAGGGAGCGGACGCCGTCTTCCACTTTCGCCGCGTCTCCAACCACCACCAAGACGAGATGATCGATCTTTAAATACTTTCCCGCCGCCGAGCGGATCTGATCCAGAGTCACGTCGTCAATGCGGGCGGGGTAGTCCGCTATCTGTTCGAGCGGCAGTCCGAAACCTTCGAGCTCCGCCACCTCGCCCGCCACCTGTCCCAGGGTCTCGAACCTCTGAGCATAGCCTCTCATCAAAGTGCTCTTGGAGGTTTCCAGCTCTTCGTCGGTTACCGGCCGAGCCCAGGAAGCGATGGCCTCGAACTCCGACAACATCTCTTCGATGGACTCCTTCGTGACCCGTGTCTCGACCGGAGCGATGCCCAAAAAAAGGCTCTGAAAGCGCCCGAATCGTATTGCCGAGAACGCGCCGTAGCTGTAGCCCTTTTTCTCGCGCAAGTTCAAGTTGAGACGCGAGGAAAATCCGCCCCCGAGCACATTGTTGAGCACCTGGAGCGCATAATATTCGGGAGTCGATCGCTCAGGGGCGAGCAGGGCCAGGCGGAGCTCGGACTGTGCCGCTCCCGGACGGTCGGCCAGATAGACCCGGGCGCCCGAGCACTCCACCGGCTCCACCGTCGAATCCGTGCAAGGCCGCCCCTTCCACTCCGCCAAGGCTTTCTCCGCCTCCTCCCGGGCGCCATCCATGTCGATATCACCCACCATGACGAGACAGGCATTGGATGGAGCGTAGTGAGCACGATAGAAATCCTCCAGCTCCTGACGCTCGAGCCTCTTGATCGATTCCTCTTCTCCGCCAACCGACCAGCCATAGGGATGATGGGCTCCGAAAAGCACCTTGCGAACCACGCGGGCCGCGATGGCATTGGGGTTCGCTTTGTCCTGCAGGATACCGTCGAGCACCTGCTTCCGTAGCCGTTCGAGCTCCTGGTCTGGAAAGCTAGGGTGTAAAATCACGTCAGACATGAGCTCCAGGGAGCGCGACAGGTGATGTTGCAACGTACCGAGTGAAAGGAGGCTCCATTCCCGACTGGCACCGGTCGAGAGGAAACTTCCCATACGCTCGAGCTCGGCGTCGAGTTGAAGCGCCGAGCGAGTGGCCGTTCCCTCATCCAGCATTTCTGCGGTCATGGAGGCGAGCCCGGCTTTTTCGATTGGGTCGGCGATGGCCCCGACCTTCACAAGCAGTCCCACCGATAGCTTAGGAATCTCACGACGCTCCACCACCCGCAGCGTCAGCCCATTCTCCAACTGTCCCGAGCTCACCGCCGGCGGCGAGAAAGTCGGGCTGGGCTTGAGCCCCGGCCGCTGCGATCGATCCGGTTCGGAGACGTTCGAGACACTCGCCGACTCCGGCATGAAGGACAAAGCCAAATGCGGCTCGAGCAAATAACGCTCGGCCGCCGACCGCAAGTCTTCTCCCCCCAGCTGCTGATACCGCTCGTAGTCCTCGCGGATAAAATCCGGGGCCCCGAGGTAAGTGTTGTACATGGCCAGCCGATCGGCCTTTCCGCCAAACCCCCCAATGCGCTCGAAACCGGAAATGAAGTCGAACTCCCTCTTCGCCTTGACCCGGGCCAGTTCGTCATCGGTGGGGCCTTCTTTGGCAAAGCGCGTGATCTCCTCCTGGACCAGTGATTCCACCTTGGCCAGTGGAACTCCCGGCCGGGCAGTGGCCACCACGCCGAGCAAGCCGGCAATCTCGAGCGAGTAATTGAAAGCGCTCACCTCCGACGCAACCTGCTCGTCGTAAACCAGGCGTTTGTACAGACGGGAGTTTTTTCCCTCCGACAAGATGTTGGATAGCAGGTCCAGCGCAGCGTCGCCGGCTTCGAAAAACGGAACCGCCGGCCAAGCAAGGTAGAGCCTCTCCTGTGGGACGCGGTCTTTGACGACCAGGCGCCGATTGGACTCCAATCTCACCACGAAGCGCTCGGGCCGAGCCAGAGGGGGGCCGGGGGGGATGGGCCCAAAGTATTTTTCCGCCAGACGCCGGGCCTCGTCCTGATCAAAATCGCCGGCAATGACCAAGCTGCAGTTGTTCGGCACGTAGTAGGTGCGAAAGAACTCCTTGACATCATCACGCGAAGCACGACTCAAGTCCTCCATGCTGCCAATGATGTGCCACGAGTACGGATGTCCCTTCGGGAAGAGGTTCTCGAAGAGCATCTCCACGGCCCGACCATAAGGCATGTTGTCCATGCTCTGACGACGCTCGTTTTTGACCACGTCCCGCTGGTTGTCCAGATTCTCCTGTGTCAGCGCATCGAGGAGGAACCCCATGCGATCCGATTCCGCCCAGAGGACCAGCTCCAGCGAGCCCGAAGGCACCGTCTCGAAATAGTTGGTGCGATCGAAGTCCGTGGTCCCGTTGACTCCTCCTTGAAAGATGTTCGCCCCCGCCTTTTCCATGAGCGACACATATTCGCCCTTCAGGTTTTTCGAACCCTCGAACATCATGTGCTCGAAAAGGTGGGCAAAACCCGTCTTGCCGGGTTTCTCGTTCTTGGAGCCGACGTGGTACCAAAGGTTGACGTGGACGACCGGGAGCTTGTTATCCTCGTGCAGAATCACATCGAGCCCGTTGGCCAGTGTGAACTTGTCAAAGGTGATCCTTGGAACCCTGACTTCGGACGAATCAGAACCCGTGGCACCGGTGGAAGTATTCCCAGGAGAAACAGGGCACATCGTTTTACCATCCTCTCATTGCTAAACCGCCAGCGCCGGGCTGCGAGGCCGCGCCTCGGCTTGGAGGTGAAGCCTCTAAGACAAACGCAAGATAGTGAGTTTGCCAGCGGCGAATTTCAAGCTCGTCACCGGTCTACTATCACCCGCAGACGCGATATAATCAAGGGTTCGTTGCAATCATGAAGGTTTCGCTCAGAGGAAAGGACCCCTAAGTTGATGACTACGCTTGATGTTGCCATTGTAGGCGGGGGGCCCGCGGGCCTGGCGGCCTCTATCGAGGCTACCCGGTGCGGGCTCTCCAATGTGGTGATTGAAAAAGCTGCGGTGGTGGACTCCATCCGCCGCTTTCCCGTGAACATGGTCTTTTTCACTACCCCGGAGCTCCTGGAGATTGGCGGCCAGCCTCTGGTGACATCACATGAAAAACCCACCCGCGTCGAGGCCCTCAAGTACTACCGCAGAGTGGCCCAGCATTTCCAGTTGCCACTTCGCATTTACGAGAAAGTGAACAGCCTGCGCCGTGATAACGGTGCTTTCCGTCTGGAGACTAGCCCTCGGCTCGGCCCGTCCAAGACGTACCAGGCGAAAAACATGGTGGTGGCCACCGGTCACTACGACAATCACAACCTTCTCGGAGTCCCGGGCGAAGACTTGCCCAAATAACCATGGAAACAAACGTTAGCGGGCTCTTCGTGGCGGGTGGCATCGCTGCCGGGCGGCAGGCCAACAGGATTTTCATCGAGAATGGGCGCCTTCACGGTGTCCAAATCGTCAAGCAGATCTCGTCACAGCGCTAGAAGCCACCCAACAGGCAATAGATGAAGGTAGACCGGATCATTCGTGGAGGAGCCCTGATCAATGGGGCCGGCACGCCTGCGGTCGCCGCGGACCTGGCCATCCATCAAGGACGTATTCGAGCCATCGACCCACCGGACGGCTTAGCGGCCGACGACATCATCGACGCCGGTGGTCAGGTGGTTGCCCCCGGATTCATCGATTTGCATTCCCACGGGGACCTGGTTCTCGCCTGGCCTTCCGACCAACGTTTGAGCCTTCTCGAAGGGCGGCTGGCGCAAGGCATCACCACTGAAATCATAGGCAACTGCGGACTGGGAGCAGCCCCTCTTTTTGGACAAGGACCGGAGCTCTTGCCGCTTATCAACGGCTGGATGAGCCCGGACGCCTTTGACTGGAGCTGGGGAAGCCTCGCCGAGTACTTCACCCACATTCAGAAAATCGGCTTGCCGATGAACGTGGGTGCCCTGGCGCCTCACGGCCCGCTTCGCCTCGGAGCCATGGGCCTGGTGAGAGGAGAGTCGGATCAAAGCTCGCGCTCGGCCATGGAGTCCGCCTTGGACAAAGCACTCCAGGAGGGAGCGTTCGGCCTGTCTGCGGGGCTCATTTACCCTCCCGGGATGTACACCACAACCGACGAGCTCATTCATTTAGCCCGCCGGCTGACTCGCTACGAGGGTGTGTTTACCTGCCACATTCGCGGATCCAGTGAAACACTCATACCTGCTGTGGAGGAGCTCCTCCGTATCGGATTCGAGTCCGGCGCCGCCGTCCATCATTCCCACGTCGAAGCGGTGGGACAGCTGCATTGGTCGAAGCTCGAATACTTCCTTGAATTGGAGGATAAAGCGCATTCCGAAGGCATCCGGCTAAGCCGAGACATGTTTCCTTATGAAGTGGCGGCCACCATGATGCTGGCCATCTACCCACCCTGGTCCCTGGAGGGCGGACTGCCTCGACTCTTGGAGCGCCTTCGGGACAAAGCCACCCGGCGCCGCATCGAAGAAGACATCGAGTCCGTCGTCCCCGAGTGGCCCTCCTGGCGTGAAGGGGGTTGGCCGCACAACCTCGTCCGCGCCGTCGGATGGGACCGCATTCAAATCGCCTCTCTCGTCAGCAAAGACAACCGCCACCTGGAAGGACTGTCGCTGGTGGAGCTGGCGCAGCGTACCGGCAAGTCACCTTTCGACGCCATCTCCGATCTGATGGTCCAAGAGGACGGCAACATAGGTCAGTTTGTTTTGGACATCACCGGCGAAGCCGGGTTGAAGCAACTCGTCTCCCGCCCCGACATCGCCTTTATCACTGATGCCAATGACTTCGGAAAGGGAAAGCCTCACCCTGCCGCCTACGGGAGTTTCCCCCGCGTTCTGGGCAGCTACGTCAGAGATCAGTCCGTCATCGATCTCCCAGAGGCGGTTCGCCGTATGACGTCGCTGCCGGCGCTAATCCTCGGGTTGAAGGATCGAGGTGTGCTTCGTCAAGACGCCTGGGCCGACATCGTCATTTTCGACCCCGAGCGCGTCGCCGATCGCACCACCCTCGCCAACCCTCGCCAAAAGCCCGAGGGCATCACCAGGGTTCTGGTCAACGGCGAGGTGGTGTGCCGCAACGGCAAGCTTACCGGTTCGTTACCTGGACAGATCCTCCGTAAAAACTCATGAGTACAATCAGCGGAGACCAAGATATGGTAGCCTTACTCGAACAGGGGTGAATACTCGATATGGGGTTTGACAGGTCCCGTCATTTGGATCTAACTACTAACATGAGACCGCATACAGCGGAAGGAGTTTCCTTTGACTGAAAAGGCATTGCCCAACGACAAGTCCGAAGAGTCCCAACCGTCTCATTTGACGAAAAGACGAACCCAGATCTTCGAGAAAGCCGCTTACCAGTTCTGCGTCAAAGGCTACGATTCGACCTCCATGAGCGACATTGCCGATGCGGTGGGAATTACCAAAGCCGGGCTCTACTACTTCGTGGAGAGTAAGGAACATTTGCTCTACCTTATCACCGACTACGGTCTGGACATTCTGGATGAGACCGTGATCGAGCCTCTCAAATCCGTGGAAGGGTCCGTAGAGCTACTGCGCCAGCTCATCGCCCGCCACATTCATCTGGTGGTCCACCGTCCGAGAGAGATGACGATCATTCTCCACGAGCGTACGGCGCTGACAGGGTTGTACCGGGAAAAGATAATCGAGCGGAAAAAAGCCTACATCAATTACGTTCGCGACATTATGATTCGGCTCCAGAAAGAAGGGTTGGCGCGAAACATCGATGCCACCGCCGCCACTTTTTTTCTACTCGGCGGGATGAATTGGATCTATCAGTGGTACAAGGTGGACGGCAAACTCACAGAGAAAATGCTGGTTGATGAGCTGACTTCCCTCTTCGTGCGGAGTTACCTCAAAGAGGATCAAAGTGGAAGCTGAGGGTCCGGCCCGATCCAGAAAAGATCCCGCTGTGGCCGCCGTACGGAGCCGCATCATTTCAATGCGGCTCGCAAGGCAAACTACACCTTCTAAAGCTCTGCCGTGACCGAGCGGGCGATGCTATCGGGTGGCGCGCGTACGCGCCCGCTTCGAATTCTTGTGATTCAAACGGGAAGCGGTAAGCTCGACTACTTCCAGAAGCTGATCTTGAAGGTCCGGATTTCCGACCTTTCTCCAAATCCCCAGAAGTTTTTCCTCTTCTTCCGTTTCTGCCAAAGGCTTGCGTACCCGGCTATCCGGAATCAGCTCGGCCATGGAAACTCCCAGCGCCTTACTGATTTTTCGCAACCACCCTAGGGAAGTCCGTCTTCGTCCCTGTTCGAAGTTAGAGAGTGCCGACGGAGAAAGCCCTGCTTTGCGCGCGAGCTCTTCCTGAAGCATACCCCTCTTGTGTCGCAGCTTGCGAATTCGCTGCCCTACCTCTGCGTGCATTGATAACCTCCATTCCAAGCAGTAGCTGATTCCATGAAGCAACGGGGTTTCTACTATGTTGACATCAGGAAACGCTCATGCATTGTATCAGATTTTCCCTGAGATGCCCTCAGGGTAACCCGGAACTTCGTAATTATACTTGAATTGTTTACATTCCGAAAGTATTTTCCCTGATCGATTCGATGAGCGGCCTCGACCTGAATCTACGCCCTAACCTATTTACTTCAAGTGGCTTACAGCTTACACCAACGAGCAAGGGGGGTCAATAGCAAATCGCGCCTACACTTCCGCGGTAGAAGGCTCCGCCGAGCCTATCGGCAAATCGCCTTCCTCGCCGTAACGCTGGAACATTTCCCCCCAGGGGGTCTCCATGAAACGAGCTACACGTTTGCGGCCTATGAGCGGGTACCAGTACCAGTCGTGGTAAGCCCAGGAGGCGACATAGGCCCAAACCACCAGAGGAGTGCGGAGCAGGAAGTTCTCGAGAGGCTTGAAAATCCCATGGTAAATGGCATGCTGCCCGTGGCTTGCAAAGGTTTGCCCGCTGGAGAAATCCCAGTTCATCTCGGAGATGTCCTCACCTAGCACCTCGATTTCCTGCAGGTCTCCAACCCCGAGACCTCGCTCGTGAGCGCTCCGGATGAATCCCAAACTCATTGGATCGAAACCCATGATCTTGGCGGCCACCGCATCGATGGCAACTTGGTCGGCCGAAGCCAGAATGAGGTTCTTGAGGTGGAACTCCATGCAACGAGGGCCCGGTCCGCTCCCCACCACGGTACCGTCCATGACCGCGAAGATACCGGGATGAATCTCTTTCTGGATCATGAGCAGGTCGGCGAGTGTCTCGTGGATGACCGAGTGAGTCCAGTGACGTTTCTCGTTGAGCAACCCCCCGAAAGCGTTCTTCATCGCCCCGGTTATGGTCGTAAAGACATGAGTCTTCATCGTAGGTAGATGAAGGATGTTTTCTCCAATGAAGCGTTTGGGTAGGTATAGCCCCTTGGGATAGACCTCGTGAAGGACTTTTGTCTGTCCCTTGGGCTCATAGCGGATCCACTCTTCGCCCGGTTCGTAGAGGTGGATGTTACGCAAACCGTAGCGGTCCACCACCACTTTTTGCCGATTCTTGCGCTCGCCGTTTCGGGAGTTCACCACCACGGTACGATTGTGGCAGGCATGTATCAAGTCCTTCTCGTACCCGTCTGCCAAAAGAGCACGAATCACCCCCTCGAGCTGCCAGGGTGCGGTCGAGCAGGCGGGATAGAACTTGGCCCAGGAAATATTGATCTTGAGCGCGGTGTCTTTATCCGGAGGCAGGAAGCTCCGGTAATCGGCCATGCGCATGGCTCTGCCGTAGTCTTCAAAAGCCGTTTCCGGGCTGGTGCGCAACACAGCCACTTTCGAACGTGTCACAGTAAATCCTCCGTCATTTCGAATACTCGATATCTCCTCGTGCCTCTGTCGGTCTGTCCTGTTCCAGGGTACCGGCACCGGCCAGCCCCGTAATTATGGCACACCGGCACACCCATTGTCCGGAGGAGACATTAATTTATGCTATAATAAAGGATTGCATAGGCAAGGAGGCTTAGTTGGCAGACGCATTCGATAACGATACCTTCCTCATGATCAATGTCGCGGCGCAGCGCGCCCGGCAAATCATGCAGGGAGCCACGCCGCTCATACGCAGCACCACCCGAAAACCCGCAGCAATAGCCATACGGGAAGTACGGGCGGGGCTGATTCAACACTACTTGCCGGAGGAGTTATTGTCGCTCACGGAAGGAGCGGATCCCGAAACATCAGAAGAGGAGACTGCCGAGTAGTTATCCTCTTTCGCGGCAAGGAACAGCCTAGCGTAGCACGCCTTCAATCCGGCTTTTCCTCAGGAAAGATTTGAGGGTCTCGGCAGTGGCCATGACTCGATCCAGGTGATATCTCTTCAAGACCCTTGTCAGCGCCGGATAGTCTTCAACCAGGCGGCGGAGCTCTTCCGCGTTGAGCTTCAGAAGCTCGCTTTTCTCCAGCGCGATCACGGTGGCGGTACGCGGAACCCCGGTAAGAAAAGAAACCTCGCCGAAGAACTGATGAGGACTCAGGGTGGCGAGCTTTATCTCCTCGTCTTTTGCTACCTCGGCGCGAACTTCCAGCTTGCCACTCTTGACCAGGTAGAGCGCTCCCCCGCCCTCACCTCGCCGGATAACCGCTTCGCCACGTCTCATCGTGACCAGCTCCACTTGAGCCGCTACCCGGTCCCGATCCTCGGCGCTCAACATCTCGAACAACGGTGAACGGGCGAGCACATTGACCAGAGCTCGCTCACGATACATCTGGTGGAGCAGTTTGTGGAGCCGCGGGTGGGCACGCACGACGGTGTCCATCTCAGCGGCGGAAAGCTCGAGGAGCTCGGTTGATTCGAGCGCCCGTACCGTAGCGGTTCGGGGCTTGCGCGTCAGGAAGGAAAACTCCCCCAAGCACTCGCCGGGGCCGAGTTGACCCAACCGTTGCCGACCGGAGCTTACTTCCACCAAACCGCGGTGGACGAAGAAAACCGAATCCCCCTCGTCTCCTTCCTCGAAGATCGCCTCTCCCGGTCGTTTTTCATGCATCCGCATTTTTCTGGCCACCGCTTTCAGCTCGGCGGGATTCAGTTCGTAGAGCAGCGGGATGTCGAGAAAAGGTTCTTGGGGTATAAAAAAGGGCTGCGTTACGGCCCGCCGTTGCTTTTGGGTCTGTAATTGCTCCGTTTTGATTTTTGCAAGATGAGAAAGAGGATTGTCTAAATGACGATCTATTTCCATCACCTTGAGTCCGGTGGCAATGGCTCCCAGGATGTCGCCTTGGGCGGCAAGCATCTCCTGCACTTTGACGTAGTTGGAAATGGCGCCGTCGGCCTTGCCCAGCTCCGCCAGTACAGCTGCGAGCTTCCGGCGCGCGTCGACGTCCGACGGGAAACGATCCAGGAACTGCCGATAAACATCGACGGCCTGATCCAAACGACCACTCGCGCGGAGCTTTTCGGCCTGCTCGAACGTATCTTTGGGGTTCATTTGTCCTCGCCTGGGCTCCTATTAAAGCGGCAATGAAGTCCCAACACCCTCTCGGAGCGCTTTCTTGTAGAGTCGCTGAGCCACCGCCATGTCCTCGACCGCCAAGCCGAGGTTGGCGCAGAGGGTCAACTCCGCATCGCTCTCGCGGCCCGCTTTCTTGCCGGTGGTGAGCTCGCCCAGATCGGCATAAGGGTCGGGAACTTGCTGAAAAAAGCCGATGTCACGATAGTACCGGAGTTGGGGAGTGTCATCGCAGGCCAGCTTATCCACGCCTTGGAAAGTCTCGGGCCGGACGTAGGAATCGAAATCCAGGGTACAGACGAAATCACCGGGACTCAGCCATTCGAGCGCCAGAATCGGTTTTGGACGTTTCAAGATCGGCCCCGCGGTGACGATGACGTCGGCCGCTCGAACCGCATGCTCGGCGGAGGGCGCCAACTCGACTTCGATGGAACTCTTCTGGCGCATCTCTTCTTGAAATATGCGCCCGTTTGCTTCTTGAATGTCATAGGCGATGATCCGATCGAGAGAAGCCATCTCTTCGGGTACCACCACCGCATGCGAGCGTCCCTGCACGCCGCAACCCAATAGGGCAAGAGTCCGGCTATCCTGCCTCGCCAAATACCGTGCCGCGACTGCGGTTGCGGCCGCGGTTCTCATGGCGGTTATCCAGGTGGCGTCCATGACCGTCAGCGGAAGACTGGTTGCAGGATCGTTCAAAATAAGCAGTCCGGTGATATAGGGGACGCCGCGCTTCGGGTTGTCGGGATTGCCACCGACCCACTTGAGGCCCGCGGCCTGAATCGAGGGAAGGTACGCCGGCATGGCGTGCAGAAAGCCGTCCGGTGCGGTGTGAATGCCCGGCTTCGGAGGCATTTCCGCTTTCCCCTTCCCTTTCTCCACCAGTGCGGTAGCCACCGCTTCGATGATTTCCGCCGGCGGCAGCGCCAACCGCTCCACGTCGGCGCGGGAAAGATACAAGAGCTCGCCATTCATTTGCTCTTGCCGCCTTCCATCCGAGAGAGCCGAAGCTGGTGAGCTTTTTCGTGAATTCGAGCCCGATAAGCCAGTTCTCCTAGCCCCGAGTCACGAAGGACCGGATTCACCTCGTTCAGAAGCTTGTCCCAACCGATCCAGCGAGCCGAAGCGATCTCACTCACGTCAGACGGACTCAGCCCATTGGACAGAGGTCTTGCCGTCAGAACGTGAGTTGCCCACTGGGTTTTTTCCTCCTGGCAGGTGAATGTGACCAGAACATAGAGCGGGTAACCCCGAATTTCCACTTCGAGGCCGGTCTTCTCCCTGGCCTCCCGGACCGCGCCATCCAGAAACGACTCCTCGGGGTGAACGTTTCCAGACGGAGCGCGATAAGCTTCCGGTGGATAGTGAGGCTTGCGCACCACCACCAGCTCGTCTGCCCGCTCGATGAGCAACATCACATCATGTGCCCGCCCCAAAGTCCGGTTCTTCTTCACCTCGGAGAGCTCCTCTTCCCCCAAGCGGAAGCTCCACCGCTCCACGGACGGTGGGCCGAATTGAAGCACCAACTGCTGGATGATATGTCGACCGATATGCATGGCGCGCTTTTTCTCTTTCCGGGCCGAAGCCCATCTACATCACGCCGTCCGATTTCATGAACGCAACCAGGTCGAGCATGAGATCGGGAGCGATCCAGTCTCGCGGGCCGACGACTTTCCAGGCCAGATTTCCATCGCGGCCCACTAGGTAGCTTTCCGGGTACTTGAATGTCTGATAGGCGTGCGAAATCCTCGCCCCTTTATCTTGAAGGACGGTGAAGCTCAGGCCCAACTCCTTCCTAAACGCCTCGATTTCGTCCGAGCTGTCGTCCACCGACACCGCAACGATCTCCAGTCCTTTCTCGTTGAGAGCACGATAGAGCTTCTCCAAAGAGGGCATCTCATCGATGCAAGGCGGGCACCAGGTGGCCCAAAAATTGATGAGGACCACCTTCTCGCGATGCTCGGACAAACGAAACACATTGCCCTGGAGGTCGGGAAGCTCGAAGTCGGGAATCGGCTGTCCTATAACCGGTGCCGACTGTTGCTCGACGCAAGCAGTGAGCAACACCACAACCGCTGAGAGCCATCGGCCCCAACGAACAAGCCTGTCCGCCGAAGTCATACAGAATCCCTCAGTGACGAAGGGGGAATGAACGCTTCAACCGAAGCCAGAGCCCTCGCTGGATCATCGGTCATCACCCCATCGACTCCCCAATCGAGAAGACGCGTGATGTTCGCCGGCTCGTTGACGACCCAAACATGAACTTCGACCCCCAGACGGTGGGCGGCCTCGATGACGGCCGGCGAGAGGACTCGTCGCAATCCATGGTATTCCGGCACCTGGAGCGCTACTCCCGTGGGTTGGTAGTCACCGAGCGCCCCCTCGCGCACGCGGCCAATGAACTCGCGGGCTTCTTCTTTGCTGAAACTGGTAAGAACGTTCCCGTCCAAGCCGCGGAACCGTTCCATGATGTCGTGCTCGCGTGCTGCGACCACGACCCGGTCGGCCGCGGCAAAGCTACGGATGGCCTCGGCAACGGCTGTTTCGACTCCTTCGGACGACCCTTTGATCTCGACGTTCAAACGCGCCTCGGGAAACGTCTCCAGGATCTCGTCCAAGGTAGGAATGGTCAGGCCACGCCCGCGAAAGGGGAACGTCCGCCCGCCATCGCGAGTGTATTGATGCCCGGCGTCCAGGGCGCGAATGGATGCCAGAGACATGTTTCTTACCCGGCCACGGCGCCCGGTGGTGCGTGAGACCGAGCCGTCATGAATCACGGCCAGGCGACCATCCGCCGAAAGGTGAACGTCGAGCTCGAGATAAGGCGCGCCGGCCTCCCAGGCGAGGCGGAAGGCTTCGAGCGTGTTTTCCGGACAACGGGCGCTGGCACCGCGATGCGCAAAGAGTCGTGGCCTGGGACCAGAGAGGAAACCGTTTTGTTTTGCTTCGTCCGAGATCAAACTTTGCCTTTCCGGCGCGTTAGGTGAAGACACCGGCTGGCGAAGCACCCTGCTCACTGCATCACGGGGCCCCGCATGGACCACAAAGTGCATTCCGAGCCCTTATTATCCGGAAGGTGCCCCCGGCAGTCAATCTTCGACGACGTGGCTGTCGAACTCGGTTCGGTAGGCTTGCCACCGCGCCCTGTCGAAACCACCCGACTCGTTCAAACAGTCTACCGCTGCATAAGCCATCGCCAAGGCGTGATGCAGGTTGTCGTGGGTGAACAGTCCCTGCCGGCCGAAAGTGAGGAAATTGTCGAGACCCGACACCCATCTATCCAACAAAGAAAAAGGTTGCTCATAGTTCTTGTGATAAATGGGATAAGCCTGTGCAAGCCGCCGGCTGGTGACATTCAGAACGGGTGCTTGGATCGGGACTCCGCAACGCGCCAGGGAGTCCCGAACCAGCTCGGCCAACTGCTCATCGGTAGAGCGCCAAACCTCGTCATCCACCCTGCAGGGCAGCTCGCCGCACAGGATGGTTCGCCCCACGGGCTCGGTAAGCCCGGTGTAGTTCTTGGGCTCGGAAAGCCGGGTCAGTTTGATTTCCGCACCAGGAAAATAATGCGCGTCGAAAGGCGTGAACTGTGTTTGAGCAAGAACGAGATAGACCAGAACCATGGATCGGTACTCGATCCGGCAAGCCGCATCGAGCACTTCCGGGCCAGGAGGTGGGTCAAGGATCCGTGCCAGGGCGGTGAGGGGAAGGGTCGACCAAACATGCTCAGCCTCCAAAATGCGAAGCTTGCCGTCCCGTTCCACCTCGATTCGATGGGGAGCTCCGAGGTGAATTTTTCCGACTTTCGTCTCGAGGTGAATCTCGGCGCCCTTCTCGCGGGCCGCCACCGCCATGGATCGACTAATCTGGCCATAACCCAATCTCGGATAATGAAAATGGCGGAGAGGCCCGCCCCTTCCACGCTTGCCTCCGATCACCTTGCCCACCATCTTGCCGAGTGACAGGGCGGACACCCGACGATAGGCTTGTATAGCGGAAAGCTCCTCCGGTGGCACGCCCCACATCTTGGCGGCATAGGGAAAGTAAAAATCGCGGCAAATGGTTTTGCCTAAACCGTGCTCCAGCACCGTCGCAAAGGTGTCGCTAGCCGCGCCGGCTGGCCGCGGAACGAGTTTGCGAAGTCCATCCCACATCACACCGAAGCCGAAAGACCACGGCATGTGCATCGCCAGGTCCACCGCCCGGAGCGGGAAGGCGATCCAATGTCCACGCAGACGAATCCTCCCATGTCGGGGCCGGGTAAAAAGATCGTCTTTCAGGAGGGCCCGGATATCTTCAAGAATGTTGGGCTTGCAGGCAGGATGCAGGCGATGACTACCATAGTCGACCCGAATGCCGTCGAGCTCGAAGCTGGCAGCATTCCCGCCGACCTCATCGCGTTGCTCCACGACCGCGACGTCGGCCAGCTTGCGGTGGACCAGTTGCCAGGCCGCCCCCACACCTGCCGGGCCGGCACCCAGAACCGCGATTCGGGTGCGCTTCATCGGGTGGCTCCCAGGTCGGCCGGCCGTTCAAACCGCAAATGGAACGAAGCGCTTGGTGCGGGCACAGTATTCGTCATAACCGGGCAAGGTTCGAACCAGCATTTTTTCTTCACGAAGGGCCTTCCATAGCACGACAGGCACCAGGAGCACGACGGCAACCACCCACCACGAGTTGAGCGCCAGCTCGAGCCCAAAAAGCAGCATCAAATCGCCAACATAGATAGGATGCCGGATGTAACGATAGAGACCTTTCGATACCAGATCTTGATTCTCCAAGATCCGTGCGGTTTCGATGTCGGCCCAGTTGTCTCCGAGCTGGATACGGCCTGCCAAGGCCACCGCCAGTCCGATCGAATAAATCACCATCCCTGCAACACGAAGGACAGAGGGCTCCGTCGTGATCGGTAGCAGCTCAGGTGAGAGGGTCTGCACCACGACGCCCAGCAGGATACCGATCTTCGCAGCTTTGATGAGAGCAAGACGGGCGGGTCCTTTGGTTTGGCTCGGCTTGCCCCCTGGGTTTTGTTTTCTTCTGAGCACCTCCCAGACGATCTTATGCACAATCAAACCCGCCAAGAGGAACGCGCGCAAACCGATCATTTCATTGCCGCTCTCGTGTCTCCCATTCGACCATTTCTCTAGGCTGAACACCTAGTACCCCCTTGGGTCGCAAACGGCCCAGGCGGGTGGCAACGGCGTCCCCGAGCATCCCGATGAGGATAAGCTGCAGCGCACTCATCAAGGCCAACACCGCGGAGGCCGAAATGTTCGGATCATGAGTCAAGTCGATTGCCATCTTGGCAAGGCCATAAATCGCGCATAACAGAGCCAGAGGGAGAAAGACTCTCAAGGGCCGGAACAGCATGGCCATTCGTAAAATCAGAATCACGAAGCTTCCCGCATCCCACGGCACAATCTTCGACCGTCCCCGTCGTTTGCGATAGTCGACCGAGAGATAAGTTACCGCATACTTGTCGCAAAGCAGGGCCAATGTAATCGTGGTCGTCCAGCTGAACTGATCCGGAAGGATCATGAAATACTGCATGACCACATCACGGCGGAACACTCGAAAACCACTGTTCAGATCCGGAATTCGACTATTGGACACATAGTTGGCCAGTTTGTTCAGCGCCCACTTGGCAGGCCGCCTTAGCAAGGGAATCGACACGCTTCGACCGGTTCGGGCAGCCACGACCATATCTGCATGCTCGAGCCTCGCCAGGAGGGACGGAAGCGCCTCAGCCGGATAGGTACCGTCGGCATCGATGATGGCGACAACTTCATAGGTGGCGGCGGCAATGCCGGTCTTGAGGGCGGCGCCGTATCCGCGGTTGCTGAGATGCTGGATCACTCGGGCGCCGGCGGAAGCCGCCTCCTGGGCGGTGGCGTCTTCGGAGCCGTCGTCCACCACGATGATTTCGTAAGAGATTTCCCGCTCTTCGAGTAGAGCTCCGAGTCCCGTGACTACCGAAGAAATCGCAGGTTCTTCGTTAAAAGCGGGGATGATGACACTTACTTGGTCCTTCACTGACATCGAGACCACCTTGCCGCGGTCGGTAAGATTTTTTGAAGGAGGCGGGTCCAGAAGTCCTCGACACAGAAGCGGACTTCATGGATCGCGCTCCATCGCCTGCCTCTCTTGATGCGGGCCTTGACGGTCATCGACCCGCTCAGCTGAAGGGTCCCCAGGTCACCGGCGGCAACGGAGCCGACGGCGATGCCGCCTCCGGGAGCACGCGGGTCAATGCCGTTTACCGTGTAATAGAGCGTACCCGCCTGGTTGGGATTCCTCATCGTGAGGACAAGCTCCGGAGGGGTTGGACCGCCGGAGTGACTGAAGAGGGGCGGGTCAATGGGTGGGTAGTAGCCTTCGACCCGCAACGCCTCGATGAACTTCTCCACACTGCCTTCCATCCGGCTTACCACGCGGTCGACCTCAGGGTAGAAGGTATCATCCCGAGTTCGGGTCTGCTCACCCAAGGCTCCCCGAGCATCGCCCCATCTCGCCGACTCTGCAACGACCGCGTCGGCGATCGAACCGGCCAGAGTCCGCCAACGTGCCAGGGAGTGATCATCAGTGAGTGCGCCGTCGTTGTAACAGTGCTTGTACACCCGATCTGCAAACAACATCATGAAGTCTTTGTTCTTCCTCAGCGAGTGCCAGATGCCTACCATGGTTCCGCCGGTCCGGCGTTCAGAAGACCTGAAGGGTTGCCGAATCCTCCAGGGCTCGTCCGCACTCCGGCGAGTGCCGGGGGGCTGCTGCGGTCCCAGTTCGGACCAGCTCTTCTCGGCGTCCCAGACGAAGAACTGGAAAGGAGAGGCGGGATGGTTCCGGTTTGCCCCATACCAGTTGTTGAAAGGCCAGTCTCCAAGTCCCATCAGCCAACAGAGGATAAGGTAATCGGCGAAATGCGTCACATCGAGGTACTGCTCGATCTCCTCATAGTGAGCCTGAACGCGCAGGTCCTTGTCCTTCAATGGCCCCCTCAAATAGTCCCACCGGACCGGATCTCCGCTCCGGGGACCGTGGTGGTTGACCGAGAACCAATCCTCCATCTGTCCGCCAAAGTAATTCGAGGCGAACCAGGCATCGGGACGCTCGCAAGCATTGTACAGACCCCAATACAGCCCATTGACATAGAGGTGGACGAAGATCCCGTGCGAGCCCAGCCCGGACACCGCAATTTGAGCATCCCTGGCCCACTGGTCACGGACATAGGAGGTCCTGTCGGGTTGAAATCCAATGGCAAAAGAACGCCCATTACCGGCTCGCAAAACGATCCGATCGTGAGTATCGGTCGCGGAGTTTTCATTGAGCACCGCCTCTTGAAAGACAGAGGACTCGAGTTTCGCCGGGCCGAACTCGCGCTTGAATTTCAACTTGAGGGACCGTTTGACGGTAGGCCTCGCATGAGACTCGAGGGCGCAATCCACCTGAAAGCTTTTGCCCGGCTGGTCTGGGTACAGGATTTCGACCGAGGCGGGCACGGTGGGCCCCAGGCCATCACGCGCGAAGTACACTCCGCCATAGCCGAACATATCATCCTTGTTGACGACGATGGAAAGCGTCGGAATGGACAGCAGGCCCTTTTTGATCGCTTGTCGATAATCGGGGTGATCGACGATGGCTGGGTCCATCTCGTAATCGAGCCGGACGCGGTCTGCCCCACTGGCCATCCTGGGATCGGGGTAACCAGGGATGCTAGCCTCCTGTCGCAGCACGTCCTCCAAAAAGATATAGGTCTGCGTGTCCACGTTACTCGGAATCATGCCTTCCTTATAAGCGATGGCACGCAAGACGGTGGTCTTCTCAACCGGAACTGCAACCGGGTTGGTGTTACCCAAACCGTAGTCAGGTGTGGGGGCACTGCCATCGGTGGTGTATCGAATCTTGGCGCTGGTGGTTCCGGATCGGATCATGACCGTCACCGGTGATCTGCGGAAGCCGCGATTGACCATGAACTTCGTATCGGCAACCTGGGTCCCTGCCGCAGCTTGAAGGACCGAGACACTCAACAGCAACGAAAAGAATAAAACCACTCTACACCTGGCACCAGACCAATCCTATCGCTAAAGCCCAAGGATTGGGCTGGCGAATCGAATGAGATTCGAATTAAAGTGCTCCGTAATTATTAGAACTCAATGAAGCAATATCAACCACCGCCAAAGATCAAAACCCCGACGACAGTCGGGGCACATTATTTTTCCTTCCTAGACGCTCTCGCCGGAGCTTCCACCGCCACCGCTCTTCTACTCCGGAACACCCTCCGGATTCCAATCTCTCCCGACCTCGCCAATCCCAGTCTCATCGCTTCGCTGCCTTCGTGGACGTGGCTGATGCTGACGCTTGGCGTCGGAGCTTTCGTGGCTGTTGTCGCGGGACGCTGGTTCTGCCGACGCGGTGCTGCGGGCGTCCTCCGGCCTCTTCTCTGGCCCGGACTGTCTGCGCTCGCCTACGTGCCTGGAGCTTTGTCGGTTGCGCCTCTGCTGGCGGTTTTTTCCGGCAATTTCCAGGATCTGTTCCTGATCGGATGCCTAACCGCCAGCCTTTGGAGGGCTGCGGAGCACTTCGGCCCCCAGCTCTCACCAACTGCCAATCGGGTGGCCCTGGTTGCGTTCATCCTCTATCTCGCGGTGGGTTACCGGATGCAGGAAAAGGTCGGACTCTCGGGTGACGAGCCTCACTACTTGCTTATTTCTTACAGCATCCTCCAGGACCGGGACTTGGCAGTCGAGAACAACTACGAAGCCGGGGATTCCCGTCATTTCTTCCAGGGCACGATCAGGCCCCATCTGGTGTGGGGGTTGCCGTATTCCGTGCACGGAGTGGGCTTGCCGCTCGTCCTGCTGCCGGGTTTTGCCTTGCTCGGGCTATGGGGTGTCCTCCTCACCGAGGCCCTGATGGGGGCTTTGCTGGCGAGGGAAGTCTTTCGGGCCGCCGAGCATCTCACCGACCGAACCAGCGCTCTGGCGGCTGCCGCCGGTTTTTGCGCCACGTCTCCTGCCCTTTTCCAATGCGTTTCAGCCTATCCGGAGGTTCCGGCCGCTCTGGTCACCGCCTGGTCCTTCCGCCGTATCGTGTCGCCCACCCCCCCGAGCGCTCGGGGCGCCTTGATTTGGGGCCTGAGCCTCGGGCTTTTGCCTTTGTTCCATGTCAAGTTCATTCCTCTTGCCGGCGTCCTAGCTCTGGGCGCATGGATCCGTTGGAGCGAAAGGCGATGGATGCTCGTCGCGGGTTCGGCGCTGGGGCTCTCCTGCCTGCTCCTTTTCTTTGTCGTGATAATGGACCCGAACATTGTGCTGCTGGAGTTTCGACGACAGCAGGTGTTCTGGAATCTCATCCCTGCGGGTCTCGCCGGACTTCTTTTTGATCGGGCTTTCGGGCTCCTGCCCGCCTCGCCCTTCTACCTCATTGCCATTGTAGGCGTCGGGCGGGTCTTCCGAGATCACGTCTTTGCCGGGCTCATGTTGTTGGCGATCTTCGCCTCCATGGCCCTCCCGGCCGCCGCCCATCCCGCTTGGTGGGCGGGGAGCTCTCCATCGGCCCG
>SDBT01001537.1_pt1 | contig 40875 bp, 66 predicted proteins | sample 2277101 | NCBI WGS metagenome assembly SDBT01 (sample SAMN10404973, study PRJNA504765) | marine sediment metagenome | isolation source: marine sediment core GS10_PC15, 103 cmbsf | place: Arctic Ocean: Southern Knipovich Ridge | collected 2010 | reverse complement strand
AACCAATACGGTTCTCGTATGCGCCTTCCTTCACCTTGATGATGCTCTTGTGACGCAGCATGAGACGAAGAACACTGTAATGCTTGAGAGCGCTGCCGCCGGGCGTGTACTCCTTGTCCCTTACATACGGACTTGGGGACGTACGGATCTGTCCGACCACAACCAGACCAAGGCGTGGTTCCCAGATCTTGTCAATGTACCGACCGAGACGGGAGGACAAGTACCGCGCGACTGCTGCAAGGCCCTCGGCGGTTGAACTGTCGTCCTCGTATTGCGTGAGGGTTGGGAGTGACTGAAGCGAGTCGATGATGAACAAGCCGCCCGGAAATCCTTCCGCAGTGATATAGTCGCTAGCTTCTTCAACCATACCGAAGCAGTCTTCCACCGTCTTCGGATGCAGGTCGAACACCTTGTCCTTGTCGCCACCGAAACGCTCGAACCACTGTGGCGTGTAGTGCATCTCACGGTCAACCAAGAATACTGGCAGACCAGATTGTTGCGCCTGCGCCGCTGCTTGGCAACACAGCAAACTCTTGCCGGACTGCTCGTCCCCGAAGACCTGAGACAACTGCCCTAACGGGAAACCAGGGCAGTAGGGTCCAATCAGGTAGTTGATGCCGAGACTCCCGGTAGAGACCGCCTGGATAGGCGGCCTCTCACCGAGAACATTGGCGGCGCCTTCACCGAACTTTTTCGACACTCTGTCGATGAACTTCTGCGCCGGGTTCGCCATCAGTCAGGCATCTCCGTTTCTTCTTCGCCCTCGATGCCCGCCTGGTACTTCAGTAGGGCGGCACTGCCTCCGCCGGCCACGGGGGCTGCGGCGGGTGTCGGTGTCGGCGCCGCGTCATCCGGAACCGGACTTGCGGCGGCTGCTGCCTCGGCGATGACGGCTGCCGTTCCTGTCGCGGGAGCGGCCTGGACTGCTTCAGCCGCCTCCTCTAAAACCGCGGCCGGTGCTACCGTCTCGGCGGGAACCGCGGCGGGTGTCGGGGCGGGAGCCGGTGCGGGAGCCGGTGCGGCGGGGGCCGGCACGGTCGCTGCGAATTCCGGCGCGGGTGCAGGAGAAGCCTGCTCCTCTACGACCTCACCCTCGATGACATCTTCTTCTGCTTCTTCGAGGATACTCGCAACTCCGGCCGAGACCGGGGCAGGGGCAGGAGCCGGGGCTGCTGCTTCGATCTGCGTCTGCGGAACAGGCGCAGCGATCTGGGTCGCGGTCCGTAAGAACGCGAATTTTTCCTGCTGATCTTCGAGCGATAGGAAGTCCCATTGCTCGTCCAGATCGTTGAGGTTCTCCGGGAGCGCCCAAGTCATGGCGTCCTCGTGGATCTCCGACAAGGAACACTGGTGATCCTTCGCATACTTCAGCTTCCTCCAGGGATCAGCGTCCTTCGCGTGGATGACGAGAACCGAACCCTCGAACGGGTCGAAAATCAGGTCGTTCTCTTCCTCGAACTCCTCGCGGAGCAAGCCCCAGAGCTTCGGGCCGTCTTCCAATACCTGGACGCCAGCGTCGATGTTCTGGATGTCGATGATGTTGAAGTACACGCGCTTGCGCGGCGAGCATCCCTTGAAGTCATCCCACGCGCCCATCTGTTTGAACACAGGGGAGTTCTCGCAGGGAATACAGCGGGCGCCAATGGACAGCGGGCAATCCATCGTGAACTTCTTGCCGTCTTCCTTCCCGATGATCGGGATACCGTAGTGTCGCATACCGTAGCTCCACCACTGCGGAAGACCTTGAGCGTTCACCTTGAACGCAGGCATGAACCGGAGGAAATACCGGTTGCCTTTCGTGAACCGGAACGGTCCACCCATGTAACGCGCGGCCTCGTCGGCGGCTGCGGCTACCGATTCCCTGGTAACCGTCAAATACCTACTGCGGTCTACGTCGGACATTTAGTCCTCTCCTTTTTTCTGTCGCGCTGATCCCTCAGCACGAGATTCTTGCAGTAGCAGTTCCATGTTTGCACGCCGCATGGCGCCTGTGGACTGCAACATCTTAACCTTCATCTCCAGGCCGCCGACAATACGACTCACTTGGCGCCGGCCGTGGTCCAACTGCAACAACTCACGCTTCAGCGAGATGACTCTCATCTGAGCGTTTACAACCTGCTGATCCGAGTGTACCGTCGCCTTGATGGCGTCAACGGTACGTCGTCCCGGATCTCTGGCGCCGAGGGGCCTGTCCGCCTCGACAATATCGAGGTAAGTCTGACCCTCGATCTGTTTGAGGGTGACTTCCGCCTCGGCGATATCCAGCTTCTTCGAGTCGGCTGAAGTTCTGATGGCTTCCATCAGGGTACCGATCCAGCTATGCTCTACCGGAGTCTGGGACATTTCAAATTCCAAGCTCGTCGGGTCGATCTCCAAGAACTCCAACGAGAAATCACCCATCGGCGTGGGCATGCTCGTGGCGCCAGCGCGCAGGGTCCCTTCGATCCTTCTTTGAAGTGCGGTTTCTTCAGACATGCTTTCCTTTCTAGGCTGCCTTCTTCAGCGGCTTCCAGCGTGGAACGATGTCACCGCTGACAGGCATTGGCTTGCCGATGCCTGGAACGTCAAGGGTCATGGCTTTGACCATCCTCGGGAGAAACGCCTCGGCGTGATCCCGGGCCACGGAAGCGAGAAGTTCGTCATGCATCTCTAGTATTATACGCCCCCTGAACTCAGAATGCAACTCTCTCCTGACCCGCGGCATGATCTTGAACATGTGATCGCCGACCGTGCCCTGAATCGGGCTGTTGATGGCCTCGCGTTCGACGTGGCCTCGGAGAAAGTCAGGTAAATCGCTCGGGATACTTAGGTGGCGCCTTCGTCCGTAGGCAGTCTCAACGTACCCGCGTTCGTAGACAAACCGGATCTGCTGCTTCTGCCAAGCCATGAATCCGCTGAACAGGTCCTTGATGTCTCCCATCAGCTTCTTCGCCTTGGCCTCGGTCACGTTGATATCGCGACCAATCTTGGCCGGCCCACCACCGTAGAGGATGCCACCGAAGTTCATGATCTTAGCCTTCAGCCGAAGCTGGACGGTCTCGTCATCGTCTTCCTCGATCCCGCGGATGAACTCATCGTAGTTGATGTCATAGATCTGGCTCGCGGTCTTGCTGTGGATATCGTAGCCGTTGTCGTAGATCTCCATCATCGCCGGGTCCCTGGACCGATAGGTCGCATACCAGAACTCGGCGCCGTCGAAGTCGCACTTGACGATTACCTCATCGTCATACGTCGGTATGAACACTGTACGAACGAGCGACGGATCGACTTCCGAACCCTCGTCGCGACGCTTCGGTGCCTGCGCCAAGTTCGGATCGGAATGGGACCGCCGGCCAGTGCGAGCACCCTGCGGTTTGATGTCGCAATGGATGCAGCCGGTGACGGGATTGATCTTGGCGGGGATTGACTTCGGGTTGGGATTCTTGCACTCCTTCGTGAGATGGTATTTGTTGGACGGTGCCACGAAGCTGCCGATCATCTTCGAGAGCTTCGTGTAGTCCTTGTAGATGGCCCAGACTTCGTGCGTCTGAGTCTGTGACAGCGCCTCGCGGACCTCAGATCGTAAACTGAAACGGTCGCCCTTGTCAGTCTTGTACCACTTGTGGTCCGGGAACTTGATACCGAGCCCGACAATGAACGGGAGGACTTGGTCCGGGGAGTTGAGGTTGATATCATTCCCACACTTGAGGACAGTACGGAACTTCGCTTCAACCTCAACTAACTGCGTCTTGAAGATCTCCCGAACGACATCGAGTTGTACGGGGTCAACACGCATCCCAGACACCATCATTTCAACGAGCACTGGTACGCCGTCACGGACGACCCCATACCAGAAGTCCATAGCCCCGGGCCATTCCTTGATCGCTTCCTCTGGAATGATATGACCCAGACGCCAGGTTGCATCGCCGTCACCGCCGCCGTACGCCTCGCGCTCGACTCGCGGCATGAGATAGATCTTACCCTTTCCGAAATGGTCTTGATACTGTCGCTTTATTTCGTCCCACGACGGCAGGTTCGTGAAGTAGCCGGCGAGGTATTCCAGGTTGTGGGGTGGGTGTTCATCGAGCAGAGCGGCGTGCGCGTACAGCGTGTCGAAGGCCCACGATTCCAAATGCGAAAGAGTACACCACTTTTTCACAATCGCCCACTTGTAATCGAAGCACCCCCCATGAGTTATTTTGTTGATCAGGGGGTTGCGGAGGAGTTCAGCGAAGAAGTCTACAACCTCCTGGTCAGCGTACGGGACCAGCGTGCCACAGTCCCAGAACTCTGGTGGCAACTCCCAGATCCCGTCTTCGTCAATAAGCTCCTGAGCGTCGCTACCCCAGATCCATTCGTGTACAGAGATGATGTAGGCGATGCCGTCTTCGTTGCTCAGAACGATGTCGGTGACCTCGCCTGTGAACGGGTCGAGACCGGTGGTCTCCAGGTCCCATGCGAAGGCGTTGGTCTCGGCGAGCTTCTCCAGGAATGGAAGCCAGTCCGCCATCGTCTTGATGACGCGGGTCTCTGTGGGCTCGAACGACGCACCGCCATACATGGCGACCGCGGTGCGAAGGTCTTCTCGAAAAACGGGAAGCACTCGTTCATTGAATCGCATGGCCGAGGGCTGAAAAGTAACGAGAAGCATTGCGTTGTGAAACTCATCACCAAGCTGAATTGGCAGGCCGCGTTGGGTGTTGACCTTGCTGTCTCCGGTGAAGAACTTGGCGGCCTCTCCGCCGAGCGCGATAATCAGCTTCGGTCTCACCTTGTCGATCTCGTCATTCAGCAGCGGCGCGCAGGCAAGGATTTGCTTAGCTGTGACCTTGCCTTTCTTGGCCGGCGGCGGGATGTGCTTGACGAGATAGGTCGAGTAGCAATCCGCACGCTTCAGACCGACTTTGAGGAGTTCGGTGTCGAGGGTGAGGCCGTCCCTTCCCTGGAAAGGTCGAAGCATGTGATCATCGTCCAGGTTCGGTCGAAAGCCGACGATCATTATCTCGGCATCCTCGGGACCTTCCGACAGGATCATCGGCTGCGGTCGACCAGACTGCCAGTGGCAACCAAGATCGCACAGGTCGCAGAAGACTTCCGGTCGGTTGTAGATATCTAGCATTCATCACCCTCAAAGTCAATGCAGTCAACGTCCTCATCGGGCTCAACCGTCAGAGGATATTTTGTCCGGTACCTCTTCTCGCCACCGCTGTTGTACCGGATACGACCGGCGGCACAGCGAACCTCAACGATGTTCTCATGCGCCAGCAGCCAGGACACGGGATCGTCTACTGTCGGAGGGTGACTCGGCTGCAAAAGAACCTTGAGATTTGGGCACCTCATGCAGCACTTGATCATCTTCTGATGAGTCTGGCCGTCTTCGGGCGCCGGAGTATCTACTCTGGGTCGGTAATCCTCGTCCATCAGATCTTATCCACTACTCGTAGTGTAGTAGGTACTGGGATGAGATGCAAGTCCGCCATCGGCAGGCCGGCGTCCATGCCGGCGGGCTCATCGAAACTCTTGTTCCAGATCTCAACCTCAACCACTCCCTCGAATCCAGGCGGTAGAAACGTTCGACCCGTACCGATATCCGTGGCCGGACGCAAATCAGTCGCGATCCGGTACTCGTCCGTACGAATGACGACGACTCCACAGTACCCGTCTGGAATACCGACGAAGTAGCCGGTGTCGATCACAGCACGGCCGCCCTCAGCCGCCAGCAAGATTGTCTTCGGAGAGAGGAACGTGATCTTGGTTCCTTCGCGTACATAATCCGGCCCCGAATTGTTCAGCTTCATGAGCTTGAGAGTTGGTGACTTGAGGCCAGGCCGCACGAAGCCGAGGTGCGAGAGCAAGAGGTAAATGAACAGTGACCCGACCCCGATTGCGGACGAGCCGAGCATCAGTGCTACTGCTGCTTCCATCATCTGAAAAGTTCCCTTCCTTCGAGTCCGAGGATTTTCACAAGGTCCCCGGGGTTGTAATCGTTCGGATCGCCACCAGGCAATCGCACGGCTCTGATCGAGGGCGCACAGCCCGCGAGCTTGGACATCTGCCGCTGCACGTGTACGTCGTCCCGGTCATCATCGAGGCACAGCAAGATCTCCTCGAAGTTGCCGGCGCGCAGGAGCCGTACTTTCCTGTCGTTGATCTTGTCAGTGAATATCCCGACCGCAATGTTATGCAGAGTCAGGGCGTCGAATACTCCTTCTGTGATCACGCAGACTCGGGCGCCAACCTTGACGACGTGATCGTAGTTGTATAGTGGGAAGCTCGAACCGGGCGCCGTGATGTACTTGAGGAACCCGTCGATCCGTGGCACGGGGCAGATTTGCCACCCCATCAACTCGCCCCGGATCGTGACGGGGATGATCAAGCCAGGCATCTTGCATGTGCCGAACCGATCCCCGTCCTCGTCTACCTTTTCCCATGCTGGTACCCCGGCATTCTTCCACCGGAGACCCGAATCTCGAACTGCTTCAAAACTGATCTTGCGTTGACCGTTGACATAGAGCCAGGCCGGGTGAAGACCTTCTTTGATCTCCGTGACAGCGATAGATGGCGGCATCCCTGAAATCGGGTTGGACACCGGCTCTTCCGCTGTCTCCAGAACCGCCCGCCGCGGTCGGCGAGTAATCAAGTCTTCAAGGTTGGCGCCCTCACCGTCACCGTGGCAGTAGAAGCACTTCACCGACTCCTTGCTACCATTGAGGTAGCATTTGAACTCCGTGTGCCGTTTGCCGCGCTTCTTCAGATCCAACGGACAGGTCTGGAGAACGATCTCGGTCCCGGAAGCAGTCTTCCGCTTCACAGGACCGAACTCCTTGAAGATCTCCATCAGTTCAGAATTGAGCCGAAGCACTAGATCCCTCCGATATTCCCCCCGAAGTCTGCGTCGGGATCGTGATCGTCGGCCGCAACCGCGTACTTGACGAGCAGATTTTGATCGAACTGTACCGAACCTTCGAGTGCCTTCTCCAACTGTTCCAGTACGTCACCATCAAAAGCGTAGAAGGCGTGCTCGTCGTTGCACTGCTGAAGAGTCCACTCCAACACGCGAATGGCCCCGTCAAACCAGAACAGGGTGTTGGCGATCCGCTGCATGAACATCGGATGCCACATACCGGGGTGAAACTTGTGAAGGATATGGATCTCGCGATGCACCGCCACCGTATGGTGATACATGAACTTGATCCAGGTATGCGGACGTAGCTGCATCGAAGCCGAGGGCTCGCCGTTGATATCGTCGGGAATATCGCCAAGTGGACGTACGCGCTTGTCGCCGTCCCTTCCCCAATCATCGGTGATCCGAAGATCGGTAACCTCGTCAGGATGAACGATACTCATCGCCGTTCCGAAAGTCTCCAGACCCAGAACCCATCGCAGAGTCCGGACCGTACCGCCTGCGGATGCGATCCACCGTTCGATGGCGTCACGCTTGGCGTTGTTGTACCTCGCCCTCACGAACTCGTTACCGTTCATAAGCTCGCTGTGAATTTTACCCCACAGTTTCAGGATTTTGATGTACCTGTCGTTAAGACGCCTGTAATGTGCGTCGATTTCTGATCTACTCCGCATCGGTCTCCACCTCCTCGAATCCGATTGATGCGAATGCGCCCGTGGTCTTGAGATGCTTCAGAAGACATGTCTTCGTCTTGGCATCAACCCCGCGGCCACGTGGGTCCTTGACCCGCGTCACTTGAACTACGTCCTGCTCTGCCCACTTGGCGTCTTGGCCCATGACAAGTGAAAAGTCAACGTTCTTCGACTTACCCATCTGCGAACGACCGAGAGCCTTGCGACCCTTCGGCATCGCTTTCCCGTCCGCGTCGGCGTTGGCGTGGGTGACAGCGCAGATGGCCGGGTTGAGGTGATAGTCGCCTGTCAGCTTCGACAGTTCGGCAAGCTCCTCAAACAGATGTTCCAGTCGGAGCCAGTCGTCCCCTCCGAGGTTACGCGCCGGCTCGAACTTGTCTACGTAATCGAGGATCACCAGATCGTACGGGCGCCCTTCGAGTATCGCTTCCTGAAGAATAGCACGAATGTCCGCAGAAGTCGAACCCAGATTGAAGAACTTCACTTGCAGGAGGCCACGCATGCTCTGATGGTTCTCCTGGAGGTTCCTGATATGTTCCAGGTTAGAAGTGAAGGCTTGCGTGTTGACCTGACTGAAGAGGGCGAGGTAGCGCTCCTCCACATCCTGCTTCAGCATCTCATTCGTGATGTGGAGAACGCGCCGGCCCTGGGTAATCGCCTTCATGCCAAACTGGATGGCGAGCCATGACTTGCCGAGCCCGTCCACACCCCAGAGCATGAATAGGTCGCCCTTCAGATACCCGCCGCCAATGATCTTGTCCAGGTCCCGGTGGCCGGTCGAGATGAACCCGTCCTGAAGCCGTTCCGAGTCCTCAGCAATTTCCGACCACCGGTCGAAGAAGTCCTTCTCGTCATCGACGGTGGAGAGGGATGAAATGTACTCCGCATAGGCGAGTTCAATCCCCTCCGGGTTACCGTCGAAGACTGCGCGCTGCGTGTCCGCCTGCATCTTCACACGAGCCCGGGCAGCAGCCCAATCCTCAACCTGATCGAACGTCATTCCGACCATGACCGCCCGCGCTTTCACAGCAAGCATGGCCTCGATCAGAACGGGGATGTCCTCCCTGTAAAAGAAGTCCCCAACAACCTTCTCGCGAACCTTTGTATCAACCGCGTTGAAGGTTGGCATCTCGTGGTAGGTCATCCACAGATCTCGGATGACGCCCCAGACAACCCCATAGATTTCATTCTCGAAGTCGTCGGGTTTGAGCCTCGACGCGAACCGCGCCAAGAACTTCTCGTGCTTCACCGCAGAGGCGAGCACATCGAGTTCATGGAATTCATTCAAGTGATTTTCTCCTTTGCGTGGTAGAGTCGTTCCTCCAAAGCAGCAACGTCCTCGCCGACTTCTTCAAGAAGCCGGCGGACAGTTTCGCTCTGTAAAGACTTGAGAGCCTCCACCGCATACAGCGGCAAATCCTCTTCGGCCAGGAACACTACACGAAACCACGGCGCAAACCAGTCCCAATAAGGATTCCTGACCGTCTCGGCCGCCGTCAGACCGAAACGTCTCATCAGAATCCCGAGGTACATGTTGCCATGCTCCCACGCATCCCGGATTTTTGGCATGAAATTGACCCGTTGCCAGTTCTCGAAGGCGCGCTTCGAGTACAAGTTGTTTGGCCGTGGGTATACGGTCTTCGTCGCCAACAGGAATTGTGCTGCTACGTATTCCTCTGGGTCCACAATGCGGTGCTCGAAGATCACGTCCGCGGCACGCATGAAATGAACCCAATTTCGTGAAGAGTCAGGCGGCCCGTTACCGAAAGCGCGGTACCGGCCATCCACTCTAATCCTTCGATACTTCTCGTAGTGCTGGCCTACTTTATGCGCCAGACCCCAAGGTGTCGTTGCACTCACGGCAATATCCCGCCTCTCCGTATGTGAAAAACTGTCCGGTCAAGCTCATAGGCTTACCACATTCGTCACAGCACCTCTCGTCAGGATCTCGCTCGGCGGCCTCCTGTCGATTCAGTTCGGCCTCCCAACGCTTCTTCTCGTCACCGGTTGCTGCGTACTCGCCGCAGTGCCGGCACTTCACGATCAGTGCGTTCTCAACAGGGACGGTTTCGCCGTCCTTCTTACGCCAAAAATATTTGCGCACCTCGATGCGCAGGGCAGGACCCTGACATTGGATGCAGACAACCGCTTCTGGTCGATTAGGCAAGAGACAACCTCTGAACGTTGTACCCCTCGATGCCATAGGCTTTCGCCCGGGCCTTGGAGTGCTTCTCCAGCACGCGGTGCTGAGCATCCCAGGAGTCGATGATGACGACATCCTTCTCGCCAGTCAGTGCACGCCCGAGCCGTTGGCGTGTCGAGATAGGTGACTTGCCACCCGGCGCGGGGATGAGGACCTTCACGTCAGGGAAGGTCACAGAATCGTTGAAAATACTCGATGCCACAAGCGCCTTGATCTCTCCGCTCTGGAAGGCTTCGTAGATCCTCTTCCGGTGAGCGGCCGGCGTCTTGCCGTTCACAAACTGGACTGCATAACCGAGTCGCTCGGTAAGACGTTCGGCGAAGATGTCGCCGTGCGAGTAGCGTTGGACCAGCACGAGTAGCTGACCATCTACCCACTTTTCTAGGGCGGCGCCGATCATGGCGTCGGTGCGTGGCAAGTAGTTGATAATCCCCTGTGCCTCGATGGCTCGCCAGTTCACAGTGCCTTCGATCTCAACTTCCCCAGGGACATCAACCATGAAAATCTCGGCAGTTGCACACAGACCTTGATCCACAAGAACCTTGCGCGGAACCGAGTAGATTGCCGGACCAACCGCACCTGTGATGTAGATGTCTTTGTTGTCAGGCCGACCCTCTCCGGTCCCGGTGAGGCCGAGTCGATACCATGCCTGGTCACACCGCATCAGGCAGTCGTGGATCTTCTCGGCACCAGTCATGTGAACCTCGTCAGCGATGACGAAATGGTATGGTGACAGGTCGCGATTCATGCCGGCCTGATAAGTGATCACGTGGAGACCAGGTTCGTCGCCGGCATCGTCAAAGGCCGGACCTTGCTTGAAGCCCTCAGTCCATTCCGCGATGATCTCTCGCTTCGACTCGGCCTTGGTCACGAAGTACACGACCGGATAGTGGTTGGTGAACCGAGACGCAGCGAGCATACCGATCTTGGCCTTACCGCCGCGGGTCGGGATCTCCATGACACCAAACTCGTGATTCCAGAACTGTTCGACGGCCTCTCGTTGGTGGTCCCAAGGCTCGAAGTAGTCGGGCCAGAAAATCGGGTCGGGCGGCGCCGTGTAGGTCCCGGACTGAATTACGTTCACCTTCCAGCCAGACCTGGCAAGAGCTTCGTGGGCGATATGAAGCACACCTTTCGGGAACCGACTTACGGCCCGATCATAGATCCGGTGATACTTGTCTACCCTCGGTGCCTGCTTGTGCCGCTGTTTGTTCTGCCAGTACGCCTGCGGGTTCTTGACTCGGAGAGCTTGGTCGAGAACGCGGCCAGCACCGCGGCCTTCTGTACCGCTGGCAGTAGTATAGACATACACCCAACTCGGCCCTACGATGAATTCAACGTCTTTTTTCAAGTCGCTTTTTCTCCTTGTAGGATCGTATCGCGCGTCGCAATGCTAGCTTCGCGAGTCTCTCATCAACGCCAAAGTTACGTCGGATTGCTTCGACGATTTCCGGAGCGCGTTCACCACTGAGTGCGACAACAACATGCTCCGTGTAATCCTTGCGCGACATGTAGCACTCTCTTCCAGCAAGGACCGCAGCGACGAGTCTCCACGGGCAAGTTCGACAAATCGAATCTGTGGAGTACATATCAGGGTCTTCGAGGCATGGGCATCGCTCATTGGTCATAGTCTCACGCGGTGGGCATCCAGTGATGGGATATCAAAATGGCTGAAGATAATCGCCTGCTGCGGCCCACACGCTTGGATTGCTGCGGCTGTCGCGTCTACGTTTTCTTCCGTGAGCGAATCTAGCACAGCGTCGAGCAAAAGGAAACCCTTCATACCCAGGCGGTCACTGAAGTACTCCGACAGCGCCATACGGAGGCAAATCGCGAAGACCGACTTCTGGCCGCCGGAGAAGCGGTACACCGGGAAGTTTCCGTCATCAGTTGTGAACCAGAACTGAAGATCCTTGTCGAGCGAGAGTTGAACGGTGGGACCGGACTCTGGGAGCGTCCCAATCATGCGGACGATCTGTGTCGCTCGCAGGCTGACCCAATTCAGGGCGGACTGGAGGACCTGATTTCGGAACTCGTCCATAGCCTTGGCAACGGCGGCCCACAACTTGCGAGTCTCCTCAGACTTCGCTGCGACCTCGGCTGCTTCGTCGTACAGGATCACACACTCCTTGGTCTCACCAAGGACGGTGTTCAGCCGGCGCAGGTCTTCCTTTGCGCCCATGAGTTTGAGTAGCAAGGCAGTACGATCCTCGTCGGCATTCGAGAACTCATTGCGCTGCTCCTTCGTCGGACCGGACAGGGCTCGAATCTTCTCTTCCCAATCCTGGACTTCCTGATCCTTCAGGTCGATCTCGCGGCTGATTTCCTTCGCCTCGGGGACGAGCGAGGTTGCGTAATTGAACGTGTCGAGTTGAGTTGACAGTTCAAGGCGTTCTGCCTCGCCCTCTTCCATCGCGCTCTGGATCAGTGAGATTGTCCGGGCGCCGGCACAGGCTCCATTGTTGATCTCTTCCTTCTTGGCTTGCAACTCTTCGAGTGACATGTCGTGTACATCGGCTACGTGCGCGGCGGCATCTTTGATTTCACTGCCACATGTCGGGCACTTCCCGTCTTCAAGCTTACGTAGCGTGCATTCCAACGCCTCGATGTGGCCGATGACGCGACCCTTCTCATCGGAGAAAAAGTCGGCGGCTTCCAGCGCGAACTGCATGTCTTTCTGCGCCTTCTCCTTCTCCGCTTCGCGTGCGGCGATTATGCCCTCATACTCCGCAACCTGTCTGGGTGGAAGGACCGGCGCCGCGAGGATGGTCGGGTTGATCGCGTCGAGACGCTTGTGCAGTTGGTAGCTGGCGTCCTGTGCTCGACGCATGTGACCCTGGAATGATCGTGCATCATCATCGGTGGATGCATCCGTGATCGCGCTCATGGCTAGGCCACGTCTTACCTCGGCCACTTCGACGGCACTCTGACATTCGTTGACCGTGCCGTCAGCCTCGATGACGGCGTCCTCCAAACTGATGACCTCGGCCTCCAACGCGCCGGGCATGTTCTCCGTCAGAATCACAGGCAGAGGCAAGACAACATCCCTTCGCCGAGCGTTCGCGATCTTTCGGGCGTCATTCACTGTCTCGACACGAAGGAGCGACTCGAAGATCTCCTTGCGCTTGGCCGGCGTCTCGTACACGAACGCATCGAGTTCACGCTGCCGGGAGAACAGGACGGAAGCAGCCTGCCACGTGATGCCGTACATCGCCAGGAATTCCTCGACCCCCCGGGCACCGGTAGCTACCTGTTCATCACCACGGAACACTGCGGCGTGAACGTTCTTGCCGTCATAGGTTCGGGTAAAGGTGTGCGGCTGTCCGAGTAAGTCAAGTATGGCTTCACCAGAGCATGACTTCGTTCCGTCGCGAATGATGTCACCCTGTACGTACTCGGCCGGCAAAGCCTTGGTTCCGAAGATGGTCCAACCCACGCCGTAGAGGATGTTGGACTTCCCGATGCCGTTGGGTCCGAGAATGAGGGTAATACCGGGACCAAACTCCTGCTCGAACAACTCGTGCGGACCGAAGTCCTCCAACCGAACGCTATGTAGCATCGGCGAGTTCCTTGATTGCGTCGAGTTCGATCCGGTGCTGGTGGGTCTTCCAAGCTGCGCGCTGTCGAGCCTTGACCCGCTTGATCGCGCTCTCGAACTTGCGGTAAGTGCGTTGAGCACCGCTCTTGTCGCCGGCCTTAGCGAGCAGGAGGAATCGTTTCTGAAACTTCTTGGCGTCGCCGGCCGCCTCGAACACACTAGGGGTCATCACGGCGTAGACGATGCCGTGACCACACTCGGTCATGCGCATGATCTGGAACGTGATCTCGACACGCTTCTTGCCCTTCTTTTTGGCCTTGAGCTTCTTGTCCTCTGACTTGTACGGGCCAACAAGCTCGCACGTCATGCAGGCCACCTTCGGCGTCTTGTCGCTGCTCGTGCCGGCGTCTACGCCAATCGGCGAGAAGTCCGCGATGTCATCGTCGGGGAGTAGTTCGAGCTTCGCCTCCACGGTCTCGTCGGCACCGAGCTTCGCCTTCAGGCCGTCAAGATCTAGTTCCTGATCCGGGGTGTCATCCACCATTTGCGATTGCCTCCTCCAGAATTTCGACGCCGACAGCGGCCACTTCGGGTCCGTACTCGGCGTGCTCTACGAACGTCCCCCACTGATCCAAGATGGTCTGCGGGCCGAAATCCACGAGGGCCGGCGGCTCTGGCCGGTCCTGAAATACGATCTTCACAAAGTGTCCAGCGTCTTTCAAGTTCGATAGCATGAGAGGGTCGATCTGTGTCGGTTCGATGCCGTGAACGATGACACGGTACATCAACTCGGGGTCCTTCTCAACGTAGCCTTGAATGCGGAGCAAGTTTGCTTCGTGCTCCGCTGCAACGTGATGGTTGATCATGCGTCGATGCTTCGACTCAAGCCACTCTTGAGTAAATCCATCATCGGTGAGTGTGACGATGAATCCTCCGGTTGGCGCGTCGGATTCACCGAACGAAGTATGTTCCAGCGAGCCCGAGTACCAGGCCGCGGGTGAAATCTCAGTTGGGACGTGGTAATCTCCAAGGGCGACGTACTTATAGCCGGCCCCCATCGACGGCAAGAAGTCACGGGCACCTTCCACGGTAGCACGGTAGACTTCGAGCACGGGACACGCGGCGTGAACCACGAGCACAGGAGCTTCGCTATCCAGATCTTCAGCAGTGATTGGCTCCCCCCACTTCCACGGAATGGCGCGGAAGTCGCCTACGGTCACAGCCTGGTCGATGACGACCGTGACGTTGTTCCAGTCACGATACAACGCAAGCGGGTGCATGGTCTCGACGGCGCGGGGCGTGCCGTGGTTGCCAGAGATGGCGATGATCTGTTTCCCGCCGAGAGCCCGAAGACCCTGCTCGAAAGCGTACCGGGCAGCCGTGGAAGGTGAGGCATGATCGAAGATGTCGCCGACGATGACAACATGCGTCACATCGTCACGGCCGGCGAGGCGGGCAGCGTAGTCGATCCATGAATCGTAGAAATCCTGCTCCCTGCGACGGGACAAGCGCCCGTCGAATCGGTTGCAGCCGAGTTGTAGGTCTGAGACGTGTGCGAAAGTCATAAGCGAAGTATGCAGCATCGTAGCCCACTTGTCAAATCCAGCCAAGCGAAAGATCGAGAACCAACTACTCCTACATCAACTATAGACATTCTGCCTATACTAGCAAAACCCAAGTTTAATTTCTGTGAAGAGATTCTCGCCCACCTTGTCTCGCTTCGCTCGCCAAGGGCGAGGTTCTTTTCAAAGTAAATACAAATAATAAATATTGAATGACCAAGGGGTATGAGTAGGCTGCCTTTCCCCTACTACGTAGGGGAAAGGAGTGAAGGCTATGCTAGTACTAGCAAAACAGCACTAATTGCTAGTACTAGCAAAATAAGGGGTGTTTTGCTAGTATAGGTGTGATGCTAGTACTAGCAAAAGGGGCGAAAAGCGTGTCGAAAAACGTCACTCCGGCTGTCCCTTTCACCCACTTTCAACCCGTTTTCGCCCTGTTTTCGCGTCCAAAATAATGGATTTCCACCCTTCGCCGACCCCCGTCCTAGCAGGTATATATACCAGCTAGGATGGACTTGACAAAACGCGGCCTGCGTGGTAGGAGAAATGTGGATTTGTGTTTGACAAGGCCGGTTCGGACCTGTAAGCTGGGGGGAAATCTAAGTTGAAGTGATATGTAATCGCACATCAAGCACCCCGTTTGATGTGCTCTTCTACATCAGGAGGAGACCACCATGAAACTCACACTCAAGCTACTCAGTACACTTGTTGCTGTAGGGTTCGTCGCAATGGCGGGATTACTCACCCTGCTCGTCTGGGAACTGAACCAGGAATACGACCGAACCACGGTCATGGCTCAGGAGTTGGCCGAAATCCAGTTGGAGGTCTACTCCCTGCGCAGCACCATGAACATCGAGGTCGAGTTCCTCGGCGTCCTACAATCCCTGATCGGAAAGCTCCAGGAGTACAGTCAGTTCGACAGCTACACGCCTGAGCAAATCAGTGACACGGCCTTGATGATCGTGGAGCAGGCAGCGCTCTATAGAGACGCCGGCATTACACCCGCGCTCATCCTCGCTGTCATGGAACAGGAATCGGGCTTCGATCCGACCGCGGTCAGCGTCGTACAGGCCGTGGGATTGATGCAGGTTCGGCGTGCCGCGGCGCAGGAAACACTCGAACGTCTGGGATACACCTACTCCATCGAATTGATGCAGGACCCGATCCTGAACACGAAGGTCGGCACCGAATATCTGGTCTGGCTACACAAGCTCTTCATGAGCGAAGGTATCGAGGCCCGGGATGAGTTCACTTACACGCTCACCGCCTACAATTGGGGTCCGACTGCGGCGTTCGCTTTGATCGCCGGGGACCGCGAGAACCTGTTGCCAGATCTGAAATACGCAGCCCGTGTGGCCCAGCTTCGAGGGAGTTACGAGGAGGCTGGTCTGGAGTAATGGAATCAGCACTCGGGTGGATCGGCGATCTAGTTGCATGGCTCGTTGACTTCCTACCACACCTGGAAGTGATTCCGAAGACCCATGCTGGAGTGAAGTTCGTCCGCGGCTGGAAGGTCAAGGTTTTGGAGCCGGGCATGCATTGGTATTGGCCCATCACTTCTGATATCATCACGGCGCCCGTTGTCCGCCAATCGTTGCAACTCGACGGCCAGACCTTGACATGTGCGGACGGAAAATGCATCTACATCAGTATGGTTATGGTCTATTCGATTCATGATATTGAAGAAGCCTTAGTCGAGACCTGGGAGTTTGATGACACTATCGAGGACATCGCACAAAAGTGTACTGCCAGCCGCGTCGCCGAATACGACCGTGATTATCTGTTGAGTCACATCGACGCTTTCTCAGATGACCTGTTAGACTGGATCGAGGACCGCCTCACTGCGTATGGTGTGACGCTGAGCGGAGTCGGTATCGTAGATCTGGCACCGGTCAAAGTCTATCGATTTGTGACCGATTGAAAGACGTGCTATAATGTCTACTGACGACAAGGAATAATCGCATGCGATCAATGCAATATGGCCCAACGGCCACCAAGGATGCAGCCAACAATTTCGTCTTCAGTGGTGCATTCATGAGGGCGTACAGACACAATCTGGACCCCGACCTGAAGATCGATGCCGCGGAGGGGACCGAGTTCCAGTTCGTCAACGGTCCCCAGGGCGGCGGTCTCAAGTTGGTCGTGGTCAGCATCGACGCCAACGACGGTGCAGTGACAGCAAGGAAGAAATAGTGCCCGTATACGAATATGAGTGTCCGAAGTGCGGACGTTTCGAGGAAACCCGCAAGATGTCGGACCCAAAACGCCAGCGGTGCCCAAAGTGCCGGTTCAAGGTCGAGATGGTCTTCTCGCCCACCGGTATCATCTTCAAGGGCACGGGCTGGTACACTACCGACTACAAAGGTAAATCCAACCGACCACAGGAGAAGAAAATTGCCTCAGTCAAACAGAAGGGTGGGGGAGTTTATCAGCCCCCAGGGAAACGACCGCGGTGGGCTCAGGGTTGATTGGGATGCGCTTCGGCGCGACCGAGTTCTGTGCATCAACGATACGATCAATACGGTCGCTCGCGCCACCGAAGCGTTTGTCAGCATGGGCGACGCCGAGGGTCAGAACTTGTGCGGTAGCCTCCTGACGGAATTGCTTACAGAGCTTGATCAGTCCATCTTCACGGAGCCCCGCGATGTCGAATAAACTCGGCTCCTACGGCAAGATCTACAACCTCGGCCACCGAGCCGTCCGTGATCTGCTGAACTTTCCAGTGCAGGTTCAGGAAAAGATCGATGGCTCGCAGTTCTCGTTCGGCGTCCGCAACAGCGTCCTGAACATGCGCAGCAAACGCGCCGTGGTTCACGTCGGCGACGAGCCCGGCCAGTTCAAGCTCGCTTCTGAGACTGTTCAAGCGCTCTTCGCAGACAACATGCTCGAAGAGGGTTGGACCTACCGTGGCGAAGCCGTCACCAAGCCGCGCCACAACCATCTCGTGTATGATCGCATCCCGGTTGGCGGTATCATCCTATTCGATATCGACCGTGGTGAAGAGGACATGGCTGACTACGATTGGCTTCGTGATGAGGCCGAACGCCTCGGCCTGGAGGTCGTACCACAGTTTGGTGCTTGGGTTATCGAGAACGTCGAAGACCTAGCGGCACTCTGCGACCGGAAGTCGATTCTCGGCGGGGAATCGAACATCGAAGGAATCGTGATCAAGCCAATTGGCTTGATCTTCGATACGCTGACAGGCAAGACGTTGCGCGCCAAGGTTGTGGCGCCGGAGTACCGTGAGACTCAAACGACATCGTGGAAGTCAGCCAACCCGAACCGGAACGATTTCATCAATGCGATTGTCGCAGGACTAGCAACCGAAGCTCGCTGGCGCAAGGCCATTCAAGCGCTTCGCGACGCGGGCGAGTTGGACAACAGCCCGAAGGATATCGGCCCGCTGCTGAAACAGATCAGTCAGGACATTTTGGAAGAAGAGGGGGAAGCCATCGCGGCTGCCTTGCTCAAGCACTTCTGGAAGAAGAACATCAGTCGGGGTGTTACCCGAGGATTCCCGCAGTTCTACACGGAATACCTCATCGGACTCCAGTTCGATGATCCCACCGAAGAGGAGGAGTAGGTTGCAGAAAATCAGAACAGTTTTGAGTTACGTGGTGCTGGCGGCTTTCGCCGCAGGAGCTTTGACACTCGCCAGTTGCCTCGAAGAAGCAGAGGCGCAGCAGGGAATCATCCCGAACCCAGCGCCAACGTTGGAGGAGCAGTTGTCTTCAACTGATGGCCCCATCAATATGGAATTGGTGTGGGACTACATCATCGCCGAGTTCGGTAATCCGCAGACCGTATCGAGGGTGTTGATCTTCGACGTAGGTGTCCCGGACGGTGACTCTGTCTTTCACATCCAGATAGCGGCCGAAAGCGGGGAGAGCATTATACACGTAGATGTCCCGCTTGAGGAAATGACGTACGGAGGAGCGATATCGAACGACCGCCTGTTCCATTTCATCTGGTTCTGCAACAACGAAGACTTGGAAGAAGATAGAAAAGGCTGTCCACTACTGCTAGCCTCGTGGATTATCGCGTACGATGTTGAGGCGCGAACCGCGTTCCGCTGGCCCGAAAGGATTCGATCATGAGCAATAAAGGCATGGGTAACGCACTACAGCAGTTCGAGAAAGCTATCGGCACGCACGTGCCGCCGGAACATGAGGGCAACATCATGGAGGATGAGGTCTGCCTCCGCGTACCCGTCCGCTATCGGATACGAATCCGCGGCAGTGACATGCAGTTTGAGGTTGTTGGCCGCTTCGCCGGTTGGGACGTTCCGGCTGATGACGCCTCCGAGGTCCTGATCTTGGAGTTCGTCTCGGAGTACAGCTACGACAACTCGAACGAGACCGAAGATGCCGAAGGCGAGTAACCTCCTGCTGAAGATCACCGGCAGCCAGCCAATCGCCGCGATGCTCCTGGACCGGTTCCGTGACGAGGCCGACGACGATGGAAAGGACACTTGGTACATGGGTGTCAGCTTCGACCCCGGGGACGGTAGTGAGCAGACACTACTCGCCGGCCTCGACCATGAGAGAACGGACGAGGACACCGTCGCTGCGTCGATGAAATTGTACCTCGCGCTCTGGACCCTGCGGTTTTCGACCGAGAAGTTGATGCAGTCGCTCGCGAGGGAGGCGTTTTTGGACGAAGAAACCCTGAAGGAACTGATTCCGGACGAAATGGGGGTCATGGACCTTGCCGGAACGCCGCCCTGGGAGGTGCCCGAAGTTTGATGCAGGAAATGGGGTAATTTCGGGCCTTAAATGACGCTTTTTAGCGTTTATTGACCGATTTTGAGGGAAATAGGCCGCTTTTGGAAGGTTTCCACAGAGGTGAAAAAGGAGAGAAAATGGCTGCTGACATGGTTCTAAAAATCAATATCACTCTGGCCTGCCCCGAGGGGCTCCAGAAGTATAACGACAACTTCGTGAAGCGCCAACTCCAAGGGCTTCTGGAGGGGAAAGAATTGGATATCCCACACCCGGAAATTGCTGGCGAGATGATCGGCGCCGAGGTCACATCCGTAACCACAACGAGGACATCATGAAAACAGCAGTCACACTCGATGCAACTGAATTCTGGACCCTCGTCGGCCTCGCGGCTCTGGCCGGCAGCCTGACGGACCAGATGACCGCGGTTACTCGCGCCGTCGCCAAGATCACGGGCGAGGAGTTGGATGACACCGACTACGGCCACGCCTCCGACATGGTATACACCCTGGACATCTCACCCGCTCCCGCCGTACGTGAAATGCTGCGCTGTCTCGGTGTTGCGTACATTGAGGAGTTCCCCAAGGAGGACGACGGTGCCTAGCGGGCGGCCCTGCGTGATGTTCGGGAACTGCCAGATGTTGGAGATCTGGGACCGTCCACCTTCGATCCAAGACATGAAAGACTTCGCGGTCGAAAAGGGTTGGCCTCCGGAGTCTATCGATGGTTGGAAGCTCGAAGAGTGGTCTATGAGACCGAGTACCGCGCTGTGAGTTTCCTCGCGAGCGTTGAGAAGTGGTTTGACGATTGTGGGCACGCGAAGCGTGCCAAAAACGATTCTCCAGGGACCGACAGACGGAAGTTCCTGAAGGGTCTAGGATTGGCCGGCGGCGCTGTTGCTGTCAGCAGTCTAGCAACACCGGAAGCCGACGACGTGTTCTTCGAGGGAGAAGAGCCGGATGAGCTTCCCAAGGAGATGAAGATCGTGAAGGACACCGCCGCTGGCGGGACCGTCGCGTTCTTCGTCGTGTAGCACCAACTCCCGAGGAGGGAAACATGGATGCATCCATCGCGGCATTAGAAGCCGCATTCAACAACACCGATCAGCCCGACACGCGGAAGACCTTCGGGAACGTCACGTACGCGCTGATCCCGGTGGCCGTGATCGAGGCCGTCTTGGATAACGTGAGCCTCGATACGTTCATCCCCGAGGTCTTCGAGGAGCCTGTCGCTACCGAGGCCGAGGAGCCCACCACATTCATCGACGATCTACTCGCCGACCCGACTAGCAACGTCGAGATCAGGGAGCCGACTGCGGCCATCGTGGCTCGCGAGGTCGCCGTGGTCGAGACACCGTTTGACCCGCGTGCCGCATTCCCGCCTGACAGCGGCGTTGAAGTCGCTGTGCCTTCCGACCAAGACTTCGATCCCGAGGGCCTGGACGGCTCGTTCGGGGCGGGCGACTTCGGCGAAGGCAACGAGGAGGAGTAGTGTTCTCCTTCTGGCATCAGATCGCGGACCTGTCCCGGATCATTGGAATCCGGGACAGGCTCCGCTGTCCTCACTGCAAGGCCGTGGGCGCGTGGAAACCTCACGGCGGATGGATCGACGTATGGCTCGGCGACAATGCCGGCGTACGTCGGTGGATGTGCAAATGGTGTGGCCTGACCCGGTACAAGGATTCGTCGCACACTGCCTTCCCGTCAGCAGCGCTAGGTTGGTGGGTCCTCGAAGGAGATCACACGCTGACCGATGCCGATCTGACGCCGGCACAGAAATGCCATCCCGTGAACCCCTGGAGGGGATAGACTATGTTGACCCGAGAAGAGTGGCAAGAGAATCCAGCGGCGATGATCGACAGCGTGGTGGAAGCCGAGCTTGAAATGCACGACCGTGATGAGTTGATCAGGCTCATGGGCAAGATCATCTACTATCAGGCCAAGATCATCAAGAACGCTGTCAATGAAGACGGCTCACCCCGCGTGTCTTACACCGACTTCAATGGCATGGAGTGGAGGTTCGGCTACGTGAGAGACGCCTACCTCGATTTGACGGGTGACTTGATGCCGCAGTTGCCGGACGACTGGACCGAAACCCTAGAGGTCTGATGCCCCCCAGAGAAGACGGACTCACCGAGGAGATCATCCTCAAGTCGTTGTCCGAAAGCGGCTACACGATGGGTAACTCACCGTGGGACCCGTTCAAAGGTTGGATGGTCCTGCCCCACGTCCGCTGCGCTACAGGGTGGGGGGAACGTCGGGCTTGGTCTGACATTAAGACGCGGAAGCTCAGGCGTCGTTGTACGGAGGCGACCATCGATGCTCTCGCCTTCAACGCCTGGCCGTCCCAAGGTCACGCGATCCATGGCCTGGAGATCAAGCTCAGCCGCGCTGACTGGCTCCGAGAATTGCGCGACCCGGTGAAGACCGAGGTCATGCGCCGGCAAGTGGACAAGCTCTATGTGCTTGCTCCGCCCGGCGTCGTCTGCCCGAAGAAGGATGCGGGAATCCTCGGAACGCAGTGGGGCTACTACGAGATCAGCATCGTCCCGCAACCGACACATCGAGAGTGGCCTCTGTACCAACGCCTGCGCTTCCACCGGAAGCACGATTCTAATCTCTGGGGCTCCGCGGGGGTAGAGTTGCCCCGCTCGTTCGTAGCTGCTATACTACGTGCAAATCTAAAAGAGGAGACAGAATGCTCATCACAATCCTGAACTTGCTCGTGATCGGCAGCCCATTGATTGCTGCGACGGTACACAACTTCCGGAGGAAACCGTGACCAAGAATCGAGTGACCTACAGAGACACCAATCCTGTGCGTATCGACATGGATGAGATCGCTCTGGTCGAGACCATGGCTACGAAGAGGATGTGGATGTACGGCGAGAAGCGTGACCAGGTCGACTACTGGTTCCACATCGTTTTGAAGAGCGGTTTCGAGATCGGTATCCACCGACAACAAGACGAGTCTGCCGCCGAGTTCTGGGCCAAGGGGATCTGATGTTCTGCTCCGGAGACATCGGCGGCTACCCGTACATCGTGATGCCGGGCGCCAGTGTCCTGCATCTCTGTAATCCGCGGAACCCGATGCATACAGTCACACGTGATGGTTTCAGGAAGCATCTTCCAAACCCGGCCTGCCATCAAGCCGCTTACGCTGCCGGCAGGTTCGAGGCGACGCGCGAGAACGGTCGCGACGGCCGCCGGATCTGCAAGGTCTGCCTCTCGGACTACCAGAGCTATGCCGCGCGGTTGTCGAACGAACTCCACTCGACCATGATGATCCTTCGAGGTTGGTGATGTACTTAGGGCCAGAAGAGGGGTTCGGCGACCTGAAGATCCTCCGAGAAAAACGGTTCAGGTTGAAGATGGTGAAGCCTTTGTTCGGCATACACATCGAGGTGAACGAAAATCTACCGCCTGACACCGCAGTGATGGTTTCGGGTAGCGATGTCGTATGGCTCACCAACATCGCCGACCCGGAAAAAGATCACCACGGGGGCTGCGAGATCTGCGGGGACCCTGCGGCCGAGGCCCGGAACGAAGACGGCACCGCCTTTTGGTGTTGGGCCTGCTACGCTGAACAACGACCAGAGGAAGCATACACATGATGAACGTTGACAAGCAGAAAGCAGACATTGATCGAATCAAGGATCGACTCGTCTACGACGGGCCGGCAACGAACGCCGAGTTGAACGAGATCACAATACGATTCGGCGCCCGGATTCATGAGCTTCGGAAGATCGGCTACTTGATCACAACGGAACGCAAGCGCGGTAACACGTACTTGTACACCCACACCGGCTTCGCTGTGCCTCCGGCTATAGATCCTGAGACCGGTGAGCCGGAGCCGCTACAGGAAGCTCTGCAAGCTCTGAAGTGGGCCTCCGACGCTCACACCAAGACAGGGTGCCCCAACACCGATTGCAGCAACGGCGCGATCCCGCACGGCAATCCTGAAGACCCGGATTTCTACCAGTGCGAATGGTGCGCCATGGACGATGAAGTCAAGGCCGTGCTGAAGAAGTACAGAGCGATTCGAGTTCTACCGGAGGAAAAGTCATGAACACCCTCAGAGACAAGATGAAGGGCTTGGTTCGTCAGTCGGCACAGATCGAGGCAATGGTCAAAACCACGCTTGCTGAGTTGAAAATCGCCAAGGAAACGATCCGGAACTTGCACCGCAACAGGGGCAAGTTTCCCCACAGTGTCTTCGTGGATTCCAGCTTCTTCGGAACCCACGTTGAGATGGGGGCGGCGCCGGAGCAAGGGGAGGAGCGAGCCTTGCGAGCCACGTTCTTCTGGCACACTGGCCGGCCCGCCGTGAAGATCCAAACCAAGAGGGGTGTGCCACCCCTGGAGCTTGCCGTGAACGAGGACGGAACCCTGGAGGTCATCGAAAAATGACACAACGAGAATTTGCAAGCGAGGTAGTGGAGGCAATCATCGATACGTTCCACAGCGGCATCGAAAACGAATGGAACATGCTCGATGACTACGGGCCAGACAGGCAGTCAGACGAGCGCGAAATTTGGACCGACGTGGTTGAAGAGAAGCTTAACGATGTCAGAGCGCGTGTCGAAGACCTGCCATGAGTGACCCCCGAATATCCCGCAAGACCGCCAGCACAGCCCTGGTCTACTTGAAGGAGCTTCTTCTCTACGTCCACGACACGCCCGAGGATTTGGAGAAGTGCATGAGCGATCTGGAGAAAGCGCGCGACACCAACCCCTGCATCTGCGGCTGCTGCGACGGCTCGGACTGCGGACAGACGAAGAAGCCTGACTGTGATCTGTGTCAGGACCGTCCTTTCATCTGCCAAATATGCGACGAAGTCGGCGAGATCGAAGTCAAAGGCATGTGCGTGATGTGCCCGGCATGCTCCGGCTGGCCCAATCGGTGCCCGGACTGTGGGGCCGGATCATGAAGACAGTCAACGAGTTCATGGAGTCGTCGCCTTCGTGCCCATCATGCGGCGCCCGGGCGTTCATATTCAAGTATGTCGAGCCAGAAGGCTATCCTGGATGCGTCGAGCACAACTGCTGGCCTTGTGGGTGTGGTGGAGAGGTTTAGACACGCGAACGAAAGAATTACGTTCGCGTGACCTGCGCGCGGTGCGAGTTCATGGGGAAGAATTGCCGTGTGGTGTCGGATTCTCTCGAAGCCGGCGGAAGGCTGGCTGTGATATGAGACGCCTACTGTGTTGGTTCAAACACGACTGGCAGTGCTTGTATCGCAGTGAGATCCGTGTGCCTGAACTCCCTTATGCGCGATCAGTCCTGACGTGCTGGATGTGTTTCCGTTGTGCGGCAACACGGCAAGAGCAGTGGGACCTATGAGCTTCACGACGAGGAGTCCCGCGGTTGTGTTCATGTACCTGTTGCTGCGCGACGAACTCCCTACGGGCAAGGTCGAGCGATTGTTGAAGGCGGCCCGGACAAGGCCGATGACAGGCAACCCGCGCGGATCGGAAGGACCGTTCAGAGATGACCGCGTGCTTTCGAGCGAGCACCTTGGCGAGCTTGCCAAGGAGATGTGCGAGAGTCTCGGGATCGAGTGCTGGCAATGAACCGCTGGCCGTCATTCAAGCGCGCGTTCTTCGGCTACTACCGCGACAGCAGCCGGCCGAACCAGAACAACCTCACCGAGTTGCTACCCTCGGAGTGGTGCGCCTGTGACATCATATCCCGACGTTCTTGGGGTGACGCAACCACTGTTCACGCCGAAGCAGTAATCGGCCCCCCGTCGTGGCGTGTCCAGCCGGCGAAGACCTGGAAGCAACGGTTGGAGAACTACCGCTTCCTACGATCAGGTGAGATCTGGTTCATGGGCCAGACCTGGAGACCGCCGTACCCGACCGCGACCATCGTCATAAGACCACGTCACGGCAAGGCACATCCCGAGATCAACAACATCTCGGACTGCTGCTACGAGTACTTGATCCTGCTCCCGGGTGTGGCTGATTCTGATCCTGCGATCTACACTCTGCGGTGTTCGGCCTGCGAGAAGGTCCACCTCGGCGAATTTCCTAACGGCGTGAAGCCGGCGTGGATGGTTCGACGTGAGGCAAAGGGTGAAGTCTTTGCGAAGCCTCGGGCGCTACCGAACTTGCCTCCGTCGCCCCCGCCCCCGAAGGACACGAGGGACGGCCGCCTGCCCGTGAGCCAGAACTACGACGAACACTCGATGGGATGGCTTTGGTTCAGTATCTTGCTTACCCTTATTGCTGGAGCGTTCGGCATCTATTGGGCGATCATCGTATGAGCCCGCGGATCGCCGAGGTCGGGCACGCCTGGGACCGTCAGGAGTTGGCCCAACTGATCGAGGACATGGGGCCGAACGGCAACGCGACCGCGGACCTGGAGAGCGACGGCAAGTTTCACACCTTGAGTATCGAAGGTGTCGTGATCTTCAAGATCGAGATGCACGAGTCGTGACCGTGGACTTGACAGTCACCCCTCGATAGGATACAATTTCAAGAACCAAGGAGATCAACATGAGCGCAGGAGTCAATTTAGGTAGAGCCATGGAACGGATTCGCAGCAAGCTCGAAGCCGGTACCCTGTCAAGAGCGGATGCCATCGCCGAGGCCGACGAGTTGATGTACGACTATGTCCGCGAGATCGGCCTGAACACAGCCATGGACGGGTACCGCGAAATTCAGGCTTGGGACTTCTAGCGGTGAGCGCCGACGACAGCCAGACGTGCCACAACTGTGAGTACCTGTGGACCGCCGACCACATTGCCAGACTGGCGCAAGCCGAGTCCGACGCCACCGAGGCATATGGCACGGGGGGCTCCGAGGTCTACGATGGGCTTCGACGCAGGGTCTTTGTGGTCGAGGCCGAGAACTTCGATGACGGCATCACGCTGTATTCGTACGAAGAGTTCTGGATCGATGAAGACGGCGAGTTCGGCGTGAGCTATAACGCATCGTGCCGACGCTGTGGCTTTGATTTCAAGTTCAAGACCACCGAGCAGATCGATTTCCCACAAGACGGCACGAAGCTGGCCGCAGACGAGGAGTGATCATGAACCAACTTGACCGGATCGAATCCCTACTGATAGAAGCGCGACGGGACAACAGCGTCATTGCTGAAGCCCTGAGTCTACTCTTCATCGCGGGCCACCCGGCACAGGACGATATCGTACATCGCGTACGTGAGCAGCTTCGAGAGATGAATCAAAGGCCCCCACTTGAAGCACCGTCGCGCTGACGGCCGGCAGATAGGCAGCGACGATCACTTCCCGCACTCCAAGACATGCCCAGAGTGCGAGATGATCGACATGTGCTTCCTGTGTGGTTGCAAGGGCGGCTTCGAGGAGTGCTACTGTTTCGGGCGCATGCGTCAGCTACAAATTGTAGGCCCGCTATGAAGCTCGGTGACGACGCCATCTCGACGCTGACCCCGCACCAACTTGCGACCTTGGTGTCGGTCGCCGAAGATCCGCGCGACACGAGCTTCCAGGGAGTCCGCGAGATCCGGGACGAGAACATCGCATACGAGAAGGGCAACGGTTGGTGGGCCGGCTACAGCAGCTTAGACGGCCAGACCGCGCACGCCCTGATTCGCGCCGGCATGATCACGTGGGATGAGATATCTGGCGTCGAGATCGAGTACTACAAGCTCACGAGCCTGGGCAAGCTCGCCGTCGAGAGAGATCGCAAGTACCGCGAGGAGCTTGGGGTCCTATAGGTTGTACGCCCGCATAACGACTGAGGTCGCTGCCGGCGACCCGCCCACCGTGTCCTTGATGATCTTGACCCAGTGCGGGATCACGAACTCGACGGTCTGGCCGTTGGAGAGCATCGCGATAATCTCGTAGCCGTCGTCGGCGGGATCGGGCTTTGCGTTGTCCGGCGCCTGGAATCCTCTGACGCTGACTCCGCCGCCGGCCTCCATGCCCGAGACGATGATGAAGGCTTTGACCAGGTGCGGGAAATCAACCCATACGCCCGCGGACACGGCCGTCACAGCATCAAGCATGAGCCACTCCTGTAGAAGCTGGCCCCGGGACTCGCGATCTTCGGACTCGACGGCGCCGAAGCGGTCGACTGGATCGTTGAGCCTCTGTCCGTCTGCCATTATCGTGGGCGGATGCCGTTGATCAGGATCTTGAAGAACGAGAGGCTACTGAGGTCGTCTTGGATCGTTACCAGGACTCCGCCACCGGCATTGATCCGGAGTGGCCGTCCCAAGGTCTTGTGCGGCATCCACGTCGCAGAGTACACGCCTCTGCCGTCATTGCTGCGAAGCTCGTGAATGTCGCCGGCCGCGGTGATCACTGACCAGTCGTGATGCTGCTGCATCGTGAGCCCAGGACCAACCTCGTTGGCCGAGGCTTCGTTCGTGGGGTCATCAACGATGGCGAGTCTCAGGCCGTTGTCGAGAACGCCGAGCCCACCGAATCCGTCGATCTGCCAGCCGTTGTTGTCCATGATGATGAGGTTGATCGAACTCACGATGGTGATGTCCTCAGACACCCACCAGGCGAACTGCGGCACCGTGTCTCCATCGACGTTGAGGTCGGAGGCGCTATCGTCCCCGCCAATTCCGACGAAGTTGATGATGAATTTGTCGAGAGGGTCCGCGATGTCGATCAGCGGACTTGACACCAACTGCATTTACCCGTTCACCTCCTTTTATGGGGTTTCTCGCTTGACACGAGTAAAGGTGCTTATAGCGTATCGTACACACCCCTGCCGCGTCGAGCGAAAGAAACGGGTAGGGACTCAGTGATTTCCCCTACACGCCCCTGCGTCGCCGACAACGAAGCGCCAGCGAAGTTGGCTCGGCAAAGCGCTGGCCTTGGCAACGGCTCGCTTGCGAGCCGAGAAAACGTAAAATGCCGGCACTCCGTAGGACGGTGCCGGCATTTTCAAGTCCTGGGGCACTACGCCGGCCGAAGATCCTTCGTGTTTGACATTTGGAGCTTGGGGTGGTATGATCTGTTCTCTGGTATCGAGGGCTGGCCGGTGACCGCTCTCGGTGCCCCTTTCAAGTTGGCGCCGGTCAGGAAGGCATCCGCCCCTGGCCGGTGTTTTCTTTTGTGCGCGTTTGGGTCGCGGGGATACGTTTCTGCACTTTCGCGTCATCCCCCCCTATTTTTTTTCGCTCATTGGAGGCGCCCCCTCCGCCGTGTCAGATGGGCACCCCCATTTGCTTTCATCCATTTATTTGGATCGCTCATCCAATTGTTTGGATCACTACGCTTGCAACATCTATGCCAACATACGCACGAAGTAACGCGAACACAAAGCGAAAAAGAAATTTCTGTATGCAAGTAGCGTGCCACACTAACCACGTACTACGTGCTAGCCTGTTAGTGTGCTCGCCCATGCATGGGCGCCATGGTGCGGGCATGGCATGAGCGCATGCACCCTGCTACCGCGGCCCCTGCTAGCCTGCTAAGCGCCTAGCGTCTCACGTGCTACCCCTGTATACCCCCGTGGTACTCCGTCGCCATGATGGGCCACGTGGGCGCCATGCAACCCGATACTATCCGCGCGCTAAGAGTATGCGAAAAGCACCCTGTACCGCCCCGTATCGCGCGCAAACATCAAACACCCTAACCTGTATAGCCTTTTGTGCTTTCGTCGCACCATGGCCCCTGTACAGCCTGACAATCGCCAAACACAAAAGGAAAAGCGCAACCCGTATGCCAGCGGTTGCGCTTCGCCTAGTGTGCCCCGTGTGCGCGTCTTATATCTTGAATGCTAGCCCGATGTCGAAAAGGCTACGTTGGCCCCTTTCTTTCTGTATTCTATGCGCGCCTACCCATGTTATCGCTTGCAATTCTTGAGGCAATAACCCAGCGATATCCGCCGCGGCGCGGTAGTCGCCCTGTATGGTGGCGCTTTCCTTTGCGCTTATCCGTACCGTAGGCGCTTCGCAATCGCCTACCCATATGCGAGCCGCCCACGTGTCAACCGTTACCGTGTGCGCGCAATCGGGTTGCGCTATGTTCCGGTAGAATGCTGATATCTTGGGGCGCTTGAAACCTTTTCGCGGTAGTACCTCTAATGCGATTGTCTCATCATCATCTGCCGCTGCTATGGACTCCGCGCGGAGTATGTTGTCGGGGTAGCACGTTACCCCTGAGACTATCTCGCCCGCACACACTAGCAACGCGGCTTGCTTGTTATCCTTCCACGTGCATTGTGGGGACAATCGAGCAATGACAGCGGCTACGGTTTCGGGGCGCTTTCCTGTTAGGGCGCCGACCTTACGCGCGAAGCGATTAGCGCGCCGATACCACGCGCGGCCGTTTGAATGTTCGGGCGCCGTGCAATCTGCGAGGACAGACAGAATCGCATTTACCCCGCAATGGTCGGCGCCGACTAGGCTAGAAACCGAATCAGTACTCACGGTTTGATCCTTTCGCGGTTTGATTCTTAGGGTGCCTATCGGGCGCCCGATATCCGTAGAATCGGGCGCCCGTATGCTACCTAAGAAACGATAGCAGGAACAGTGAAAATAGCCTTTTGATCATAGGCAACTTCTTTCAGTGTAGCCGTGAGCCGGCCACGTGCTAGCAGTGTGTCAACGGCATATTGGCCGGCTAACACTGCGGTTTTTTGTGGTGCGAAGTCTCGCGACGGTAGGGGTTGAAAATCGGAGTCCCCTGGACGCGGTAGCCTTGCATTCTCCCATGTTCCGGTTTCGCACTTCCACAGTTTCGGCTGTGCATAGAACACGGCAACTTGACAAACGGTTTCGGCGGCAAGTGCGGGCAACGCAGCGTTGGAAAACATTGCAGCGTGTAGCCGGAAAGCGGCTACTTCGCCCCGCGCGGAAAAGGTATTCCGCCCCGATGCATGCCCGTAGTAATCATGACAGAGGCGGAAAACATGATTGAGTAGCAACGGCCGGCCGTTATCGTCACATACTCCGGCCGGTTGCGCTAACGGGTGGCTGTCGTTCAAATCGGCGCCCGCGTACACAGTCAGGCTACCCGCTGTAACCTCAGCGAAAACCGCGTCGCTTGATTTGTGCGGGTCGGAGTCCGAAACGAACACAGCACAGCCGGCCGCGCGGATTCGGGCGAGTTGTTCGAGTAGCTCGCCGCAAAACACGCGGTAGCTATCCGCGGCGATTGCGTTGCTGCTGTGATCGATCAAGTAGAGTGCTGCGATACCACGCAGTTTCCGAAACATTTTAGCTATCCTCCGGATATTCTATCCCGTTGCCGTCGACTAGCAGGCCGGCGCCCGCTTTGTAGTCGGCAAGGTACACAAGTTCCTGTTCAAACGTCGTTGCAATTGCGGCCGCGAATCCTAGCGCGGCCCATTTATCGGGCGCCGAAAACTGTACTCCGGCGCCATGTTCGACCGGCCAACCGACAGCGTAGCCGCAGGATGAGAACACAGAAAACCCGGATATTGCATCCGGGAGGATATCGCGCAACGTAACTGCAACGGCCGTTAGCCTTTCGGGCGCCACACTAGCCGCACCAAACGACTCCGGAAGCGCGAAGAAAATCGCAAATAGAAACATGGGTTAGCCTTTCGAAATTAGGCGCCAGAGGCGGCACCGTTTGTAGAGTCGGCCGAGATGCAACCCCGCGAACCCTACCGCAATCAATACAGCCGTGAGAATGAGTAAATCGGACTGAGAAAACAGAGGGTTAGACACTATGCGCGCGCTAAGAATTCGACAGCGGGAAGCACGACGTATGCGAATACTGCGATTGCGGCCGCTGCGATCAACAGACGTTTAATCATTTGCTTACCTCTTGTTTCGTTGATCGGAATTGATCAACTAGGGGAAGCATAGCGCCCGCGGTACCTCGACGCAAGCACGGAAACGCGCGTACGTTCATTTTATTTGACGGGCGCGCGTTGCAAGTTCTATGCCAAAGCGAAAACCCGGAGCATGCAAAATCCATGCCAGCTTTGGTGATCCAAGTTTTTGGTTTGGCACCAAATAAATGGATTCAAGGATCTGGATCGATCCAATTTCTCGTAGTTTGTTCAACTTTCCGCTAGCCGCCCGCTTTAGATTGCCAAAACCTCAAAATTCTGGTTGAATTTGGAGTTTGGCATGGAAATTGCAGGGCTCGGGGCGGTTTCTGATTTGATGTTTGGATTTTGGGATTTGTCAACCCCTAGATTGCGCCGAACGATGTCGTCGGTCCCACTCAAACTCAAAACTGAACAAACATAGCATCAAGTACCACGTCGAACGCTGTCGTAACGTCCGGGAACATGACGATGATGACAAGCACGCCCAATATGATCATGTACAAAAGGGAAGGGGACAGCATAGATTAGCTCACCTACAAAATTCTGGTAAAGTCTATGTCTCTCATAGGGGTATTGATCATCAACAGGGTCTTGGAAATGCTTGTGTCTGTTCCCCGTTCGATTCTAGCTGGTCTCGTTCCAGATGTAATCGGGGTTGGAATTGGGATCGTCGTTGTCCTGCTCGTCCTTGAACCTCAGAGGGCCAGCATCGAAGCAGGACGTGAACAAGGTCGCGAGGTTGATGTGATCGGAGACGTAGGGACCCTTCGTCCAGGTCTTGGTCTTCGTGATCAGCCACGCTGCGCCGATGAAGAGTGCTACCTCAATCATTGCTATGTCCTCGTTGGTGGGTGCGCTGCTCTACTAGGGACAGATTAGTACATATCGGATAGGTCGTCAACCTCTTTTTCAGCGGGCAGCACGAACGTGCTAACATGCGCTACCGTCCACGATTTGATGTCGCTGAAGTCCGCGGTTACTATCCCGCCGTCGATGGTGATCGGGGCGTGGCCGGCGAGGAGTCGCAAACCCTCGGCCTTGTCGTAAGGGTCATTACGTATAAGGTGACGTTGCTTGAACACGTGCCACGTGGTAGGGACAGCAAGGCCGAGCCAGTGGACGTGCTGCCACACGGAGCGCAGGAAGTCAAGGGGGGTCATTTTCGACTTGGGGGTCAAGTATGGATAGGGGGGCATTATCTCCTCCCGGGGATCTTTGTAATCACACTTGCACTCGTCGTAAGCGGGGACCAAGATCGGCTCGACGGCGATCATGCCACAGTCATCGCAGTACTCATCGCCGGGGGTCGGGAGCAACGGCAGCGTGACCTTCGGTGTCGTGTCGAAACCCCATCGACGCAACTCTGCACACGGCAGGCAATCATCATCCTCGGAGCACGCTATCTCGCCGTGCATCGTGTGAGTTAGAGGGGGGTCAGCTTTGACCGGGGGGATGATGTCGAAGCTGGGGTTCAGGACCTTCTTGGGCCAGTAGTAGAGGCCGGGATTGTACGGGCACCGACCGCTGTCGGGATGCTCACTGAACAGGGCACCACACTCACACTCGGGGTCATCGTTGAACCGGGGGAGGTTCACCGTGAGCCTGTTCTTCAGTTGCGGGGCGTAGTCGGTCACCTCGGGGTCGGGATGGATCGAGGGGTTCATCGCTACCATCGGGGGCACGGCGTTACGGAACGCCTTGCACATCGGGCAGGTCGGGTACTGGCAGTAAGCCGGGATGCATTCGATGCATTGATCTGGGGGAGGCCACGGCTCGCGGAACTCTACGCAGCCACAAGGCCAGTTGTCCCGGCCGGCTCCGTGTCCAGGGGTTGTTCCCGGACGCTCGCGCCAGTCGCAGACCGGGATATGCACGTCACGGGGGTGGTCGCAGTGCCGGCAAAGATCACCGGGCTCATCATCCTCCTCGGGGAGTACAACTTTGGCGATGGCAGGCCCCGCGCGCTCGAAGGCGCGGAACAACTCGCACACGGCGCAGTCATCCTCACCCGTGCATTCGACGTGGTTCAGGCCCATCAACTCATCCTTCCAGCTACCATCATCGGGCCAGTACTGAGTGCAGGGGCAGGTTCGATGACCAGGCTCCTCGGTGATCGGAAGCCAGATCACGCAGCGGTCGTTACCGTCGTGCTTGGCCTTGTCGTGTCCGCACACGCAAAGAGGTTTGATCTCTTCCTTGGTGACTGTCATGCTCTGTTCAGCAACAGGGGCTCCAAAAGTCCACGAGTCTGGTACCCGTGGCACAGGCATTGTGCGCACACACCTACTGGGTTCGATCTCATCCTCGGGGGGCTGGTACTCCATGGGGTCGATGGGCCAAGTCTTGACCGCCAGGTCACCGTCCAGCCAGTGGTCCACGGTCTCATCCAGGATCTCGATGAAGTCCCTCTTGCTCAAGAGCGGGACATCATCCTCCTCGGGCTCGGTGAAGATGGGTGACGTGTCGTTGTCCTCGGCCTCTGCTATGGCCTCGGGGGTCGTGTCTTTGTCCAGGAGGAACAGCAGACGAGCCCGAGAAGCTGCGATTGACATGCACCGGTAGCTGTGCCAGATCGTCTGGCCGCAGTCGGGACATGGTCCATCGGCGCCGGGGATGTACACGGGGTGGAACTCGACCCGCGGCTCAAGCCGCCGGCCGAGGGCCTTGTCCATCGCTCTGTCTAACGCGCGCCGTTCCTCGGCCTCGTACTCCTGAAAGCAGCGGTTGCAAGGACACGAGTCATCATGGGCCAAGTCCACCTCGGGAAGCTCGGCACCGGGGACATCATCGAACCAGACGGACTTGAGGTCATCGTGACCCGGGGGACGATACGATCCACAGCCGCAGGCTTGATACGGAAAGTCCTTGCGGTAGTTGCAGCCGTCGTAGTCGTGCTCGGTGCCGGCATGGCCGCACACGCACAGGATGGGCTCGTCGTCCTCCTCCTCGGTCCCGGGCCATTCCCCGCTCGTATCGAAGTTGTGCAGGCGTGAGATGGCACACGTTGGTATGTGGTAGTGCTCGGAGCCGCAGAGCGGGCAACGGTCCTCGGTGCGGACGGGGGCAAGCTCGAAGTCATCGGGCAGGTCGTAGAGACAGTGTACGACTTCCAGCACCGAGGATTCATTACTGCGATCCGCATCTTCCTGCTGGAACAGCTTCTCGCAGGCGGGGCAGACCCCGCGTGGGCAACGGAAGTTGCCGTGGACAGGAAGCTCCTCCTCCTCGGGCTCAGACTCAGAACAGTCGAAGGCGTGATAGAAGACACAGCCGCACTCTTCACAGCCCGGCAGTTCACCGAACGTATCAACGCGCCGGGGGTGATTGGGATCGTCACCATCACCGTCGTCCACCTCGGTGACCACATCGTCCGGGCCGCCCCTCTCCTCGGGGTCCACGAAGGCCACACAGGGGCAGAAGACACCGAAGTCCTGGTACATGCAGGCGCGGATGTTGGTGGGAAAGTGATCAGCGGAGTTATGGCCGCATTCAACACAGATCACCCACTTATCGTTATCGACGCACGTGCAGTTGCGGGAGCCTTGCCACGACATCGGCGTCGCGTACCCCCTCGGCATGTCCGGGCAGTGGATCGAGTGGGGTCGGGCGCCGGCCTGGGGCCGGAACTCAATGTCGAGGGTGCCGTCGAACCCATACATCTGGGTGAGGACCCAGGTGCGTACACGTATGATTTGACCGGCCTTCATGCCGTATACGTTCAGACAGCCGTCGATGTACAGGTCCATGGGTCCTTCCTTGGGGTCCACGTGCTCGTTGCGGTCGATCAGTAGCACGTGGTCCTTGTCTCCGGGGTAGGGTTCACCTTTGTGTCGGGGGCAGTCATCGCTGTAGTCCCCGCACGAAAGCTCCTCCTCGTCGCACTGGCACGTAGCAGCGTCTTGGGCCTCTGCATGGATCGGGTGGGCCACTCGTCTCGTCCCCGTGTTGTCACAGCGCGAACACACACGGCCGAGGGCTCCAAGATTATAGCCGACACAGCAGGGCTCCGTCTCGGGCTCTGACTCAGGGACGAGATGCATACACGCGGCGTTGGCCTCGGCGGGGCAGCCGGCCTGATACTCGGAATGCAGGTCGCAGTCTACGCCGTCAGGGCAGACATCAGGATCGTGCTGGAGCCACGCCTCGTCCGGGTCCTCGTCGGGGTCGTAGTCGGGGCAGAACTGGTAGTACTCGTCGGGCGTCTCTGGCTCGTCCTCGGGCTCAAGGTCATCACAGCCCGTCCCAACGCCTCCGGGGAGGTCGTCTTCGGCGCCGAGGGCATAGAGCAACGTATCGACCACTGAAGGTACGTCCTTGGGCTCGTGGTACAGGGGCCAACGCTGCGGCTTGACTGCTTGACCTTCGGGAGCCGGAGGACGCGGGGTCGTCGGGGGATCGTTCTGTCCGCCCTTCTTGACCTTGCCTTCGGTGATGTCACGATAGGCCGCGTTCGCAAGCATCTGATGAGCCGCACACCGATTGACTGGCCGAGCCTGCATGTCACATGCAGGGCATTCCTCATCAGGCTCCGGGACGGAGCCTGTATCCGTTATGCGTTCGATGTCGGCCTTCGTCAGACTGTCGATGAACGCCTCCTGATACGGGTAGGTGCAAAGCTCTTTCATCCAGGCGGCGAGCGGGTACTCCTCTACCGGCCTCATGCGGTCGAGGAACGCTTCACTGGCTGGCTGGTCGATGTATGCTGCTACGGATTCGAACACGCGCTCGCGAGCAGCGTCGAGTGCTTCGGTGGTCGGCTCCTCCACGGTGAAGGGCTTCATGGATGTGTAGAGCTTGCTGAAGTTGATGAAGCGATCAGGGCCGTCGCTATCCGCTGGCTCGGGCATGATGATCTTGCCTCGCCACTCAAGTTCCTGGGACATAGAATCGCCTCCTGGCGTGTATACGGTAACGGGGACGGGCCTAGCCCTGAACCAAAGGGACAAGCGCCCGGCATTCTCATCGAGGTAGTAGGCCAACATCTCGGGGTCGGTGAGTGCATCTGCTAGGTTTTGAGTCATTTGCGATGACTTCCTGACATCGGATGACACCCCCTCCATGACTTCGTAAGTCGTTTCGTCTGAGTCACTTGTGGGGGAAACCTCATCAAAATCATGAGATGACTTCCCTCGAAATCCTCGAAATCTCAGCGCGGGTGTCCCGGACAAGAGCGGCCCATTGGCCTCGGGGAATAGGGAGTTGGCGCTCGACTCCGGAAGCTCGGGCTTCACAATGTCGGATGCGGTGACAGTTGCAGCACCGGATCTCGCACTTCCCGATCTCGTCACCCAGTCGTTCAAGGCTTCCAGAAGACATGAGCTTGGAGATGTTGGCTGTCTTAACGCCTCGGACATGATCGAATTCCAGTGCTCGCACGTCATCAAACCCACAGTCCACGCAAGGATGGGTGCGCTTGTACTCGGCGACGTATTCTTCGTTGGCTCTTGACACAGGTCCTCCTCCTCTTTGAATGGCAGGGATGACGTGCCACAGTTTCGGCAGAACCAGAAAAGAAACGTCCCGTCCTCATCGTCCTCGGTGCCTGTCTTGATGTCGGCGCTGTCACACAGGAAGCAGCGGGCGTACTCGTCGGCGAAGTCCTGGGAGTCCATCTCGAAGTCGTACTCCTGAAGCTCGCGGGTCGTGCGTCGAATCTCGTCGAGGTACGAGCAGAGAGCGTTGTGCAGGAACAGGGAGCTATCGGCGGGCGCCTCGGCGTTACATGACAGGCAGATGCGATCAGTAAGTCGGTTCATGATTTCCTCCTCGTTGCTTCTGTTGTGCTGCGGCAAGCTTCAGGATTTCCTTCAGGTCTTGTAGGGTCAGGACCAGATCGTCGGGGCCATAGCTAGCCAGGACTATCTGCCACTCGGGCCTGCACTCCTCGGCGAACGATGTCAGGCGTTGGAGTAGGTCCTTATCCATTATACCACAGTTTGGACGGGCCATAGTCACATCTCGTCGTTGTGGGTGGTCGCCCAATCCTTAAACAGCTTAATCGGGATGGTCGGTGACAGATGGACAATACCCACCTTCTCGACTCCAACGCCATAGGGTTTCAGGGCTGCGGCTACCTCGACGGTCAGACGTAGAGCAAGCTCCTTGATGTTCAACTTGCTCAAGTCTCGGCCGAAGACGGCGGAGGCTAGGATGTTTTGCGTCTCGTCTTCGATGAGGCTGCCCAACTTCCAGTTGTCTCGCAGCGCCAGGGTTACGTCGAAGATGTGGAACGTAACGATAGCGGCGATGGCATTGGGTAGGAACGAATGACCGATCACAACCTGGGTCGGGGTCTGCAACGTGCGTCGGACAACGGGGATGACTTCGACCCGACTCCGGGCAGGCCACCAGAAGTTGACGCCGGGGTGAAGCTCGTACGTCTGGTCTCCCCGGAAGCGGAGCCCGCCCTGGTTCACTTTGACAATCACCCACCTCGGGAAGAATTGCCCGATCCAGAGGGCCAGGTCGTTGATCCATGACAGAGCGCTATTCATCCATTGATCTCCTTCGCCCATACCCTACGGAACTCGTCGCGGTCAACGGAAAGCGGATCATGCTTCAGTTGCCACAGTAGTCGCATCTTGTGGTTGTGCGCTGCGTACATCTTCCGGACGGCTGTCCTGCCAGTGATCCAGTCGAGGAATCTCATCGATTGTCTCCTCCCAGGGTCATCCTGACGGTTGGTAAAACCGCGGTCTCGACGGTGCGGAAATTGGTCTCGATCAAATTCCAGTCACGGCCACAGAACTGCCGGGTCCAAAACCGTTCGGTCTGGCACCCGTTGCACCGTTCAAGATGTACACCGGTAGCATCAATCAGGGCGACTCTCTTGTAGATAGTGTGCCATTGGCACTTGTGCTTCGGGGGCAGGGCTCGCCAGTACCGGACGATATCATTCACGATCCATCCGGCGATGAACCAAACCGCAGACACAAAGGCCGCACCGAAGATGCTCATCATTGTTTGCCTGCGGCTTTGAGGATGGCGTGAGAAACGCCCCGGCCAGCCACCAGGACGGCGACGACGATAGCCCACAACGAGAAGATCAAGGGCTCGGTGTTCACGGCCAGGAGGACGAAGGCAACGGCGACGAAGCCGCCGAGCGCGCCCTTACCGAGCCAGATGAGGGTTCTGTATAGGCTGTCGGCCCACAGTTGGGCTCGTTTCTGGTTCGAGATTCTCGGGTTGTACGGGGGCGGTGTCTCCGCCAAGGATCGGAAACATTTTAGCATTGGATGGTCCATGTGATCAGACTCCTATCAGTTCGAGGAGAGCGGTGTACTCGTCCCCAGTGAGGGCGCCGGAAGGAAAGCACCAAGGGCCAGCGACCCAGGTGCCGGCCATGTGACCGACGAGGCCGAGGCCAGCCTTACCCGCTGCCTCGTGAATTTCTCCAGCCTTGATCGCTTCGGCCGGGGTGTAGTTACTCGTGGACCACGAGATGTCGATCTCGGGGGTATAGAGGTACAGGGGTTCGCCTTCCTCTAGTTCGATCTCACGGACACGGCTGACTGTCCTGAAATTGAGTCGTAGGCGAGCGTTGCAAGCTGACCGCATCTCTTCCCGAACGAATCCTATGTCCTGTAGTCCGAAGTATAGGCGCTCGTTGCGGTCGGGCAGTAAGTCGGGCCGCCCGGGCGCGAAGTGATAGCGCGCCATGTATTCGACTGCGCGGTGCATGGCCTCGTTCACGCCGATACCTTCGGCGAGTTGGAAGAGCCCGGCATCACCGGTCCTGATTTTCATCGTGTCACTCCTCCTCGTCGGTTGGCCTGAAGTCAGCGGTCGGGCGGGTTTCGCGGACACCCACTCTTATTTCCCACTCTTCGTTGCAGGTAACCCGGAATTCCGGGTCCTCGAAGACGCGGGCGACGGTTCGGCCCAGACCTGCGTAGGTCTTGTCGCCGAAGATCGTGTCGAACCGGACACCGCCTTCGGGGTGAACGGGGTAGTCGTTCACGGGCAGGTTCAGCAGGTCGGCGAGGGCTCGGCCGACACGTGTGGCATCGATGGACTCGGCCAACTGCTTGACGAGGGTGTCGTCGTTGTCATCGTCATCCATTCCCCAGCGAGCGTTGGCGATGGCGAGGGTTTCTTGAAACTCTCGCAAGTTGAGATTCCCGATAGCGTCAACTGCGATTTTGACTTTGCGTTCAGAGGCTAGGTTCTTCATGATTACACTCCTGCGGTCAGGCTGTCGCGGATCTCGCGAAGCTCGCCAACGTCAGCGTTTTCGATGATGCCGTGGACCACGGCGTAGGACTCGTCGTCCAGGACGACACGGCCATCGAGGCACAGAGCCCACAGACCACCACCCCGATTCAGGGGTGTCAGCTTCGGGGGCTCGTCGTCTTCCTCGAAGGCATCCAGATCCCAATCCTCCTCGGGGTTGACTGCGGCTGCGATCTCGGCGGCGGGATCGTAACCCACGACGCGGTTGATCTCGGTGTCACTGAGCCATCCCGAGGTGACGGCGCCGCCGGGCTTGTCAGGGTTGCGCCCGAGGAAGTCGGCCCCCTGCAAAGGGTGCGCTTCGTCGGGGTCCACTTCGGTGATGACGATGGAGCCCACGAAGTCGAAGGTGAACTGAAGGCCACCGGTCGCCAAGGGCTCGACATCCAACTGGACACCAAGCTCCATGGCCGTGTCGAAGGCGGCGCGCTGCATGGTGACTTCGGCCAACTCGTGGTCGTTGTCTTCGATGCCGGCCGCAGCCAACATGGGATCGGAGATGCGCTTGAAGATGGCGATGGTGCGGTCGTACGCCGTATCGTGCGCCTGGTTGTCCGGGTCCGTCTTGGTTCGTATCGAGAAGTTAGCCATGTCGATTACCTCTTGTTTGAGTAGCGATACCTACATATTAGGTGAGGAGGGGAGGGCTTGCAACCCCTATCCTGAATTACTTCCGGAACAGTCGCAGCCCCGCTCCCTCCCATGATCTTCCCAACCTGCGGCGTGCCCTTCGGCTTGCCCGCGGCTGTATCCACCTTGATCGGCGCTCGACAACTCACCGAAGATTTCAGTGACCAGAACCTCTTCCGGCTCGGAGTACCCAAGACGTGCGAGGAGAGCTAGCGCTCGGTCACGCAGTCTCGCATCTCTATTGCTCGGGCTCTGGGCCATGATATGTCCGTCTATTTGGCGTGTCCCTTACTACGGGACACGCGGTTGTATAGGACACTCAATGACTCGGAGGTGACCGAGGGCGCGCAGTTTCCGCAAGCAGATTACCCGGGGTGCTGATTCCCGGGGGACGTAACACCAATCCGTCTATCAGCACATCACGAATTGCTGTCTGCCCCTTGCCTATCCCCTACTCGCCGACATGTGCTCTTCAAATTTACTGACCGGCCCCTTTCGGGTATCGCGTTCGTCTACCGGGTTACTAAATCTCTCGGCCACCTCTGAATCATCGAATGTCAAAGATCAACTTGGTACAGCATACACACTCGCAGTGAGTATGTCAAACCCGTTCAGCAAATGGAGGCGGGTGGACTCGAACCACCGTCCCCGGGTTGCGATGTACGCT